>Ga0123388_1071392_pt1 | contig 29761 bp, 32 predicted proteins | sample T0HHNO3metaT_FD_89916 | JGI IMG/M metagenome (GOLD analysis project Ga0123388, IMG submission 89916) | Methane-oxidizing artificial microbial communities from Washington, USA to study methane cycling - T0-HHNO3 metaT (Metagenome... | ecosystem: Engineered > Modeled > Simulated communities...
CTGGCTTTTTTATTGTAACTATTCAATTCAAATAAAGCTTGAATGGATGCATTAACCAAATTTACCAGTAATGTAATCTTCTGTTTCTTTACGGGTTGGGCGCGTAAAAATCATGTCCGTATCGCCATACTCAATTAACTCGCCCAAGTACATATAAGCGGTGTAATCTGAGACGCGCGCAGCTTGTTGCATATTATGCGTCACCACCAAAATAGTCAGTTTGTTGCGCAGTTCACTCATTAACTCTTCAATATTCGCCGTGGCAATTGGGTCAAGCGCAGAAGTTGGTTCATCAAATAACATAATCTCTGGGTCTGTCGCCAACGCACGCGCAATACATAAACGTTGTTGCTGGCCGCCGGATAAATTAAAGGCTAAATCATGCAAACGGTCTTTAACTTCGTTCCATAGTGCGCCGCCTTTTAATGCTTCTTCTACTTTGTCATCCACCATGCGCTTATTTGTTTCGCCGCGCACACGCAGGCCGTAAGCCACATTTTCATAGATAGATTTAGGAAATGGATTCGGTTTTTGAAACACCATGCTAATGCGCATACGTACTTCAATTGGATCTACGCCAGCCTCCAAGATATTGGTGTTGTCTGGCTGCATGACAATTTGACCTTGATATTTATTGCCTGGGTACAAATCGTGCATGCGATTAAAACAGCGCAAAAATGTGGATTTACCGCAGCCTGATGGGCCAATTAATGCGGTGATTTTGTTTTCGTACAAAGGCATATTCACATTTTTTAAAGCTTGCATACCGTTGCTATAAAAAAAGTTTAAATCACGCGATTCTGCTTTAATTGCTGTTGTTACATTGGCCATAAATTTTTCCCGAAAATACTTTAGTTTTTAAATCCAGATATTTTTATTACTCGTTAGCTTTAATTATTACCACTTAATGTTTTTACGAATTTTGTAACGTAGATAAATGGCCGTACCATTCATCAGCAAAGTCACAATGATAATAATCGCGCCAGTTGCGGCGGCATTGATATGAAATGCATGATCAGGGCGCGATAGCCAGTTAAACATTTGAATCGGCAACACGGTAAAGCCGGAAGTTAACCATTCAAAATTGATAAAAGGCGGTGTTCCAGAGATAGGAGAGGGTGGCAAAAATGCAATAAATGTCAGCGCGCCAATCGTAATGACTGGCGCAGTTTCGCCCAGTGCCCGCGCCATACCAATAATGACGCCGGTTAAAATGCCGCCTTGCGAATACTTTAATACATGATCTTTTACCACTTGCCATTTAGTCGCACCAACGGCGTAAGCGGCTTCGCGAATCGCGACTGGGATCGCGCGAATAGACTCGCGGGTGGATACAATGACGATAGGTAAAATTAACAAGCCAAGTGTTAAGCCTGCAGTTAACACGCTTTGACCTAAACCTAAACCATAAACAAATAATCCAAGTGCCAGCAGGCCATAAACGATTGATGGCACGCCTGCCAGGTTGGATACGTTAATTTCGATCAAATCGGAAAACCAGCCTTTTTTTGCATATTCTTCTAAATATAAACCAGCTGCAACGCCCATTGGTACGGCGGTTAAGAATGTCACAGTCATCACCAAGAGTGAACCGACCCAAGCAGATAGCAGGCCGGCTCTTTCCGCGCGACGGGAAGGAAAGTTACTAAAAAAATCGAGATTAAAACGACCGTATCCATCTACCAGCAAATCAATAAACAGCGTACATAAAGTGAGCAAGCCGACCATCAGGGCGATTAACCCGATGATAGAGAATAAAATGTCGTTCCGCTTATGACGTTTAATCATCGCGCGTACGCTATCTAAGTTATCCAGCACACTGGGTTGTGTTTTTTTAGCTAATTCAGTCATAGTGATTAAAGGCTGCTCTCGTCAGTTTTATTTGAGATATTTAATTGAGTAATCATTTTAATTAATAATTTTGGCGGAATTTTTTGCGTGCAAGATGGCCAAGAATATTGAATGTTAAGGTCATTAACATCAGCACTAAACCAGCCGCAAAAATACTTTGATAGCCAATACTGCCGTGTGGTAAATCACCCAACGCAACTTGCACGATATAGGCCGTGATAGTTGCGGCACTTTCCATCGGGTTAAATGTTAAGTTTGGCTGTTGGCCTGCGGCGACAGCGACTACCATCGTTTCACCCACTGCGCGCGAAATCGCCAGAATATACGCAGCGATGATGCCTGACAGGGCGGCAGGTGTAATCACTTTAACTGCCGTTTGAAAGCGCGTTGCGCCCATCGCATAACTGCCTTCACGCATGCTCATTGGTACTGCGCGCATCGCATCTTCAGCTACTGAGCTGATGTAAGGGATAATCATAATGCCGATGACGATACCTGGACCTAACATGTTAAAACCAGGTAAATCGGGGAATATCTTTTGCAATAAAGGTGTCACAAATAAAAGCGCAAAGTAGCCAAATACCACCGTTGGTACACCGACTAACAGTTCTAAAATAGGCTTAACAGTTTCACGTACTTTATGACTGGCAAATTCAGATAAATAAATTGCACCAATGGTGCCGAGTGGGATTGCCACGCAAAGTGCGATGGCTGATGTGGTTAATGTGCCCGCAACCAAGGGCATGATGCCAAAGTGTGCGTCTTCAAATAACGGTGTCCATTGTGTATCGGTTATAAAATCAACAATAGAGACATGTTTAAAAAACGTAAGAGACTCAACGATTAATACAGCCACAATGGCAAAAGTGGTTAATACAGCAGAAAGTGCCGCTAGCATTAAGATGAATTCAATAATGCGCTCGCGTACATTACGCTTAATGTTTTTGGCTAGACGTGAACTAATAGTAGTATTGTGATTTGCATTGGCCATTGTTTAGGAGCTTTATATGAGTGACACTATATTGAGTGGCTTTGTATTTTGTGCCTGTATTGTAATGAATTAATGTGACAAATATAAGACAATTTACATTGTCACACTAAACGGAATGGCTGTTTTGCGGTGAAGATTTATTCAATCAATTGCTGGGTATTTGATTACTGAGCAATTAAAGATGATAAAAAAGACGACACATTGCCGTCTTTTTTATCATTCGAAAATTATTTAATACGTGCTAATAGTTCTTCAATTTTAATACCGACTTCAGGCACGCCACCAAAACCTGTACCTGATTTTAATGCTTTCCAGTGTTTAGTCACAGCAGCATACTCATTGGCTGGCAATGGAATATATTTCACTTCTTTTACTAAAGTTGGCGCATTTTCTAAGTAGAAGTTAATGAAAGCTTTCACTTCTGGTTTGAAAGCACCAGAGCTTGCATTCACGTAAATAAACATCGGGCGTGAAAGTGGTTGATAAGTGCCGTCCTTAACGCTTTCATAGGAGGGCATTACTGCAGGGGCACCTTTTTTGGCGACAATTGGCACTGCTCTTAATTTGTCCTGATTTTCTTCATAGTAGGCAAAACCAAAGTAACCCAGGCCGCCTTTATCCGATTGCACGCCTTGCACTAACACATTGTCATCTTCAGATGCGGTGTAATCGCCACGGCTAGATTTTGCCTTGCCTACGATTGCTTCAGTAAAGTAATCAAACGTACCGGAGTCTGATCCTGCACCAAATAATTTAAGCGGTGAGTCAGGAAAAGCAGAGTTAATTTGTTTCCAAGTTTTTACTTTGCCTTGCGCTGCTGGCTCCCACATTTTCTTTAGCTCTTCAACCGTTAAGCTTTTAACAAAGTCATTATTTTTGTTCACCACAACAGTTAAACCATCATAAGCCACTGGTAATTCAATATATTGAATACCAGCTTCTTTACAAGCGTCCATTTCCTTTTTCAGGATTGGGCGTGATGCATTTTGTACATCGGTTTCGCCACGGCAGAACTTTTTAAAGCCGCCGCCTGTACCAGAAATACCCACAGTTACTTTTACTTTAGTGGCGATTTGGTATTCTTCTGCTACTGCTTCAGTAATGGGGTAAACAGTACTTGAGCCATCAATTTTGATGATTTTTTCCGCTGCAAATACTTGTGGTGTAGATAAAGTTGCAGCAACCAGTGCTGTAAGTTGTAATGACCTGCCAAACAAAGTGTTCATAAAATCTCCATATAATTAACTGCGTCTTCTGAATAAACAAGACTTTAAATGGCTAATGTGACAAGTTTATGACAAAAAATGAACAAGAAGCTTATGTTTAAAAGTAGATTAGGCTTCTTGGTTCAAATTGGGCGTAATGAAAGCTTAGATAAAAGCTAGGTAAAAACCTTACATCTTCAATGTTAGTGCCAACTGATAGCACAATGCTGCGATTAATCCTGCGCATGGTATGGTTAAAACCCATGCCCACACGATGCGAGAGGCCAGGCCCCAGCGTACGGCAGAAGCGCGGCGAGATAAGCCAACGCCAATAATCGCACCAGTAATGGTGTGTGTGGTAGATACAGGAATGCCAAGCGAAGTCGCTAAAAATAACGCAATCGCACCAGAGGTTTGTGCGCAAAATCCACCTGAAGGGCGGATGCGGGTGATGCCCATGCCCATGGTGCGCACAATACGCCAGCCACCAAATAATGTGCCTCCCGCCATGGCAATCTGACAGGAAATAACTACCCAGAATGGCACATGAAAATCCCCTTGCATATAGCCATTTGCATAAAGTAACACTGCGATAATACCCATGGTTTTTTGTGCATCATTGCCGCCATGACCTAAGCTGTATAAAGAAGATGACAAAAACTGCAGTTTGTTAAAGCGCCGTTCAGTTGGGTAGGGTGATGACTTCTCAAATAGCCATAACACAGCAATCATCAATATTAACGCCAGTAACATGCCAAATAAAGGTGAAAGAATAATGGCAACAGAAGTTTTAATCAGGCCCTGTGCTACAACCGCACCTGTGCCAGCTTTAGCAAGCCCTGCACCAACTAGGCCGCCAACTAATGCGTGAGAGGAAGATGATGGAATGCCAAACCACCAAGTGATTAGGTTCCATGAAATTGCACCGCCAAGTGCGCCGAATATGACAGCATTATCAATGATTTCTTTATTGATAATGCCAGAGCCTATCGTGTTGGCGACATGCAGACCAAAAAATAAAAACGCGATTAAATTAAAAAAAGCTGCCCAAATAACGGCAGCCTGCGGTGTCAGTAACCTCGTCGAGACCATGAGCGCGATAGAATTTGCTGCATCATGAAAGCCATTCATAAAATCAAATACAAGAGCCACAAACACCAGCAGGCCCATCACAATCATTGCATGTTCAATCATATGCGTTCCAACACCACGCCATGAATCACGTCAGCCACGTCTTGGCAGCTATCAACCGCTTCTTCAAACATATCATACAACTCTCTTGAGCGAATTAGCGTGCGGGCATCCGTTTCTTCTGCAAATAAGCGGCGCATGCCAGCACGCATCACATGGTCTGCTTCGCCCTCGATACTGCTAATTTGTGCACAGGTACGTAAAATTTTCTCTGCGTTTTTCATGTCCGAAAGCATACTAACTGCCTCACGTACCTTCTCAGCTGCGCGTAGCAAAATTTGACCAAGTGCGACCATTTCTGGCGTGAAATTGCTGTGGCCATAGATGCTGGCACTTTGCGGAATGTTTTCCATGTAATCGATAATGTCATCTAGCGCCATTGCCAATTCACGAATTTCGCGGCGATCAAACGGCGTGATAAATGTTTTATGCAGCGTGAGTAGAATCTCTTTGGTGTATTCGTCTGCTTCGCTTTCGATACGGCATATTTCTTTAAAATGCTCATCGAATTTGTTGGCGTCATTCACAGCTGTCATCATTGCCAGCACTTTAGAACCTTCTACTGCACAGTCTGCCAAGCTGTTGAATAGCGTAAAATAATTGTCACTACGCGGTGAAATGGATGCCATCAGTCTACTGAATATACCATTTGCCATATCTTAAATATCTCCCATAAAAGCGTCATTTTAATTGTGACAATAATGTTACAGGAGGCTGGCTTAAACTGCATTAACTAATGCGATAAAATTGCATGTTAATATCTGCGCAGAGCTATTAATGTGACATGGTTTTGAGTGAAAATCATGTATTAACTACTGTGAGGAAAATATGAGCAGTGTCACCATTTATCACAATCCATCCTGCGGAACATCGCGAAATACTTTGGCGATGATACGTGCCAGTGGCGTTGAACCGCAGATCATTGAGTATTTAAAAACACCGCCTGACCGTGAAAAATTAATCCAATTAATCACACAGATGGGTATAGCGCCGCGTGAATTGTTGCGTGAAAAGGGCACACCTTATACTGACTTGGGTTTAGATGACTTGAATGTGAGCGATGCAGTTTTGATTGATGCGATGCTACAGCATCCGATTTTGATTAATCGCCCAATCGTAGTGACTGCAAAAGGCGTTAGATTATGCAGGCCATCCGAATTGGTATTAGAAATTCTAGACAATCCAAATTTTGGTCAATTTACCAAGGAAGATGGCGAAGTCGTGAATATTCCAGCTAAATAAAGCGGCCTAATTATGGCTTCTGCCTTTGCTGTATAATGCTGTTTTTTTAGCTATTAGCAAGCCAAAATGGAAGCTGAACAACTCAATATTATTGCCAATCGCCTGACGGATTTAAGTGCGCGTCACCACGCCCTTCGGGGGTATCTTTGACTTTGAAAACAAGTCGCAAAAGCTGGAAGAGGTAAATGGCTTACTGGAAGACCCGAAAGTCTGGGATAACGCCAAAAAAGCACAAGAATTAGGTAAAGAAAAACGCATGCTCGAGCTGGTGGTGCACAACCTGCAGAATCTCGAGAATGGGTTAAAAGATAGCCAAGAGTTGTTTGATATGGCGCGTGAAGAAAATGACGATGAAACATTGTTAAGTGTGGATTCAGATACGCAGCAGATTGAAACACAAATCGCTACCATGGAATTCAGGCGTATGTTTTCGGGCGAATTAGATGCCAATAATTGCTTTATTGAGTTTCAGTCCGGCAGTGGCGGCACTGAAGCGCAAGACTGGTGCAATATGTTATTGCGCATGTATTTGCGCTATGCAGAGCGCAAAGGCTTTAAGGTAGAAGTGTTGGAATTATCCGATGGTGATGTGGCGGGCATTAAAGGCGCATCGATTAAAGTGTCTGGCGATTATGCTTACGGCACTTTACGCACTGAGAATGGCGTGCATCGCTTAGTCCGAAAATCACCGTTCGACTCAAACGCGAAACGTCACACTTCTTTTGCCAGCGTGCAGATTTTCCCGGAAGTAGATGACAGCATTGAGATTGATATTAACCCAGCCGACTTGCGTATTGATACCTACAGAGCAAGTGGCGCCGGTGGTCAGCACATTAATAAAACCGATTCAGCCGTACGTATCACGCATTTGCCCACAAACGTAGTCGTGCAATGTCAGAATGACAGAAGCCAGCATCGTAACCGTGAGGAAGCGATGAATATGCTTAAAGGCGCACTTTATAATTTAGAGCTGAATAAGCGCAATGCCGACAAACAAGCACTGGAAGATGCCAAGACGGATATCGGCTGGGGGCATCAGATTAGAAGTTATGTGCTGGATCAGGGCCGCATCAAAGATTTACGAACCAATGTCGAAATCGGCAATACGCAAGGTGTGCTGGATGGCGACCTTGACCCATTTATACAAGTTAGTTTGAAGCAGGGAGTTTAAGCGTGAGCGACAAGAATCAACAAAATAATGAAATAGCACCAGTGGATGAGAATCACGTTATCGCAGAGCGGCGCGAAAAGTTAAAGGCGATTCGCGAGGCTACGCAAGGTGTGGCTTTCCCTAATGATTTCAAACCATTACATAAAGCAGATGCCCTGCATAAGCAATATGGCGAGCTTGACAAGGAAGCGCTCGATCCGCAGGCGGTTTCAGCCACTGTGGCTGGTCGCATGATGTTAAAACGTGTGATGGGCAAAGCCAGTTTTGCCACGATTCAGGATGCGAGCGGTGACAGTGGCGGTGCGCGTATTCAACTGTATATTGCACGCGATGAGGTCGGCGAAGATGTTTACGAAAGCTTTAAACACTGGGACATGGGTGACTTTTTAGGTGCTACTGGCCGATTATTTAAAACCCGTACTGGTGAATTGTCGATTCATGTGACGGAATTAAGATTGCTGACAAAATCACTGCGTCCATTACCAGAAAAATTTCATGGCTTGCAAGACCAGGAAGTGAAATATCGCCAGCGTTATGTGGATTTGATTACCAGCGAAGAAACGCGCGCGACGTTTATTGCGCGTAGCAAAGTAGTTTCTGCGATTCGCAACTTTATGATTCAAAATGAATTTCTAGAAGTTGAAACGCCGATGTTGCACCCGATTCCTGGTGGCGCATCAGCCAAGCCGTTTATTACACATCATAACGCGTTGGATATGCAAATGTTTATGCGTATCGCCCCAGAGTTGTATTTGAAACGTTTGGTGGTAGGTGGTTTTGAGCGCGTTTTTGAAATTAACCGTAATTTCCGTAATGAAGGTTTAAGCGTTCGCCATAATCCAGAATTCACCATGATGGAATTTTATGCGGCTTATACCGATTATCAATGGTTAATGGATTTTACCGAGCAATGTATACGCGCTGCCGCGATTGCTGCACGCGGAACGGCTACATTGACTTATGACGGCAAAGAGGTCGATTTAAGCAAGCCATTTGAGCGTTTGACAATCGTTGGCGCTATACAGAAATATGCACCGCAATATACGTTGGAACAATTAAATGACGCTGCGTTTTTGCGTGCAGAAATATTAAAACATGGCACGAAGCCATTTGACCATGCTGGTTTAGGCGCGTTGCAATTAGCGTTGTTTGAAGAAACGGCCGAAAGCCAATTATGGCAACCGACTTATATTATTGATTACCCAGTTGAGGTTTCACCGTTAGCCAGGGCATCAGACAAAAATCCGGAAATCACTGAACGGTTTGAGTTGTTTATCACAGGACGTGAAGTGGCGAACGGTTTTAGTGAGTTAAATGATGCAGAAGACCAAGCTGCAAGATTCCATGCGCAAATGAAAGCCAAAGAAGCGGGTGATGCAGAGGCGATGTATTACGATGCGGACTTTATTCGTGCATTGGAATATGGCATGCCACCAGCCGGTGGCTGTGGTATTGGTATCGACCGCTTGGTCATGTTAATCACAGATAGTCCAAGCATTCGTGATGTGATTTTATTCCCACAAATGCGCGCTGAAGGATAATATCTTCTGCAATAGAAACTTTACGTTTAGTTAAAAGCTTAATTAAGAACGTTAAACAAAAGCCATCTGGTAGAGATATCAGATGGCTTTTTCGTTGTGTTGCAAATATGCAACGTTTAATGGAGTTTTTGTTAAATAAAAGACATCTTCCTGAATATGTAGCCAACTGTCATAAATTTGTCATGTTGTGACACCAAAATCCATCCTGTTGAATAAACACAAAAGAGCAGTTATTTAATCTAGGAGATTTTGGAATGAGTTTTAAATTACGTAATTTGGTTGCAGCAACACTTGCGGGTTCTTTGTTAATGAGCTTTGGTGTAAATGCAATGGCAGATTCAACAGACGATATTGTGAATGCATTAATATCAAAAGGTGTATTGACTGAAGAGGAAGGTGCGCTTTTACTAAAAGGCCGTGAAGGCGAAAAAGAAGGCCAAGCAAAAGCAATGAAAAAGGCCAGCAAGTTAACTATTTCAGACGCGATTGATAATGCGACTGTGTATGGTGATATTCGCGCCCGTGTCGAATATAGAGAAGGTGAAGACTCACGCTCACCTTCAGTAGAGCAAGAAAGAACGAGAACTCGTTATAAGTTAACTTTTGGCGTAAAAACTACGGCAGGTGATTTCTACTCTGATTTAGCCTTTGCGATGGGTTCAGGCGGTCGTTCTGATAATGCAACATTTGGTACTACGAATGGTGCCAATAATAAAGATGCACTTTTAGTTAAACGTGCGATGGTGGGTTGGAATGCAACTGACTGGTTAGCACTTGAAGCAGGCCGTATTGCTAACCCGCTTTATACTACTGCAATGGTATGGGATAGTGACCTTACCATTGAAGGTTTGGCTGAAAAGGCTAATTTCAAAGTAGGGAATACCGATGTTTTCTTAACTGCGTTCCAGGCGCAATATGAAGGTGATAGAAGAAAGAACAGTGATGGCAGCATTACTGGAGCAGCTTCTACATCAAATGAGTTGTTAGCTTTCCAAGGTGGTGCTAAGTTTAAGATTACCGATGACGTATCAGCAAAAGCCGCATTAACTTATTACACATATACCAATGATAACGTTGCTGGTAATGGTGTTGCCGGTGCTTTCACCCCAGCGGTTGGTAATGGTACTGGACTCGGCACAAACCCATTAGCAACCAATGATTTAAGCATCATTGAAATTCCGGCTGAAATTGGCTTTAATGTAAGCGGTGATATTAGTGCTAAAGTTTTTGGCGACTATGCTTTCAATATTGATGGTGATGATCGCTATAAAGCAGCATTGGCTAACTCTACGGGAGCAACTAACGCAGCGATTGCTAAAGCAGGTAACGATGATAAGGCATGGTTATTAGGTGTTGGTTTTGCGCGCAAGCAAGATAAAAAACCTAAACAAGGAGATTGGGCAGCAAACTTATGGTATCAAGATGTTGGCGCGTATGCACTTGATCCAAATACACCAGACTCTGACTTCTTTGACTCACGTGTAAACATGAAGGGCGTTGTACTTAAAACCGAATACAACTTAAGGGATAATGTGTTCCTTAACTTTGCTGCAGGCCATGGTAAAAGAAAAAATGATGACATAAGTGCTGTTGGTGCAGGTAATGATATTACTCTGAATCTCGATAGCTACAGCTTGTATCAGCTTGATATGACTTATAAGTTTTAATAAGTCTTGAAATCAAAAAAGCCTCTAGCGTTCGCAGAGGCTTTTTTTATTGATAAAAAACGTTTGAGAATACACTTAATCAGGCGTTTTTTTCGTTTTTTATCGGTCAATAGTTTAAAATATTACCTGTAATTCAATACGGATAAAGAAGTTAAACCATGTATAAACACCCACTAATTAACCGCGATAAAATGACACCGCAAGAAGCATTAGATATTTTGATTGAAGGCAATAATCGTTTTATGAACAATTATGTCGTTAATAAAGATATGCAAACGCTGGTGCAAATTATTAAGGAGAGGCAGCATCCGTTTGCTTCTTTTTTAAGCTGCAGTGATTCTCGTGCGCCAGTTGAGTTGTTGTTTGATCAGGCCTTGGGTGATATTTTTAGTGTGCGTTTGGTTGGCGCAATCGCTTCAGATAAAGCGATCGGCTCGTTGGAGTTTAGCAGCAAATATCTGGATAGCAAGCTGATTGTTGTCATGGGGCATACTGGATGTGGCGGCGTAAAAGCCGCGTGTGATGATTTTAAAGATGGCCATATCGGTGAAATCATTAACATGATTAAACCATCTATTCGGCATGAAAAAACCATTACAAACCCTGAAGACCGAACTTCTAAAAACCCCGAATATGTTGAGAAAATTAATGAGCTGAATGTACGTTATCAAATTGATACGATTATTCGCTTAAGTGACATTGTGGCTGAAATGCTGGAAAAACATCAAATCGGCATTATTGGCGGTATGTATGATTTGAATACTGGTAAAGTGAACTTCTTTGAAGATACTTTTGTTTCTTAATCTGACTCCTAATATCTTGATACAAAAAAACCGCTAATTGGCGGTTTTTTTGTATCTGCATTACTGCACAAGAGCGTGAGTACTTAAGAAAGAATCACAAACTAGATTATCGATGACCCTCTTTCGCCATATTGATGCTGTATTTGGGAATTTCTACAACCAGGTCCTCAGTGCCAATGATGGCTTGGCAAGATAAGCGCGAGTTAGGTTCTAAACCCCAAGCTTTATCCAGTAAATCATCTTCCATGTCATCAGAGGCTTCCATGGTTTTAAAGCCTTCACGAACGATCACATGGCAAGTTGTACAAGCGCAAGCCATATCGCAAGCGTGATCGATATCAATCTCATTTCTTAGTAATGTTTCGCAGATTGAATCGCCTGTTTTGGCTTCAATAGAAGCACCATCTGGGCAAAGTTCAGCGTGTGGCAGTACGATAATTTTTGGCATATATGTGTAGTTTCAGTCTAATTGAGGTGTAAATCCAGTTTATAAGTCCAATGAATTTAATTCCTTACCGCTCAGGGCACGTTTAACCGAAGCGTCCATGCGCGCCGCGGCAAATGCTTCTGTTGCGTGGTTGAGTGCTTCAACGGCTTGATTAATCGCATCGGCATTATCAGCGGATGCGATTGCTTGCAGGCGTTGCATTTCAGCTTCAATTGCCTGTTTTTCTTTTAAGCTAATTAGTGCAGCATCTGCAGTTAATGCGGCAGTAACCGCTTCAATAATCGCTCCTGCATCAACGCGTGCTTCAGTCAGCATACGGGCTTTTTTGTCGGCTTCTGCACTGTTAAATGAGGCTTTAAGCATGTTGGTTATTTCGTCTTCACTTAAACCATAAGACGGCTTAACCGTGATATTGGCCTCTATATTGCTGGTGGTTTCGCGTGCTGAAACTGATAATAAGCCATCCGCATCTACAGTAAAAGTCACACGAATTCTGGCTGCGCCAGCCACCATGGGCGGAATGCCGCGCAGCTCAAAACGCGCTAATGAACGACAGTCGCTGACTAATTCACGCTCACCTTGCACCACATGAATACTCATCGCAGTTTGACCGTCTTTATAAGTCGTAAATTCTTGCGCGCGTGCCACTGGCAAAGTGCTATTGCGATGAATAACTTTTTCAGCCAGTCCACCAAAAGTTTCCAAGCCTAAAGAGAGTGGAATCACATCCAGCAGTAATAAGTCTGCATCGCTTTTATTGCCGGCCAAAATATTGGCTTGAATCGCCGCGCCTAGTGCCACCACTTTATCCGGGTCCAAATTGGTTAACGGTGCTTGTTTAAAATATTCAGCCACGGTTTTGCGTATTTGCGGCATTCTGGTCGCGCCGCCAACCATCACAATGCCATTGATGTCTTCAATCGTTAAGCTTGCATCTCTCATTGCTTTACGAATAGGGCTTAATGTTTTTTGCACTAAATTACAAGTTAGCGCAATAAATTCGTTTGTGCTGAGGGTTAAGTCGACGAACTCACCATCGCTTAACATGCAACTGATATTGGCTTCTGCATGTTCTGTCAGCCACTCTTTGGCTTCACGCGCTTTGGTTAATAAAAGCCGCGTATCCTTTGCATTGCGTGGGGAAAGTTTGGCTGTTTCTAAGATCCAACAGAAGATGCGTTGATCAAAGTCATCGCCACCTAATGCAGAGTCGCCATTGGTGGCTAGTACTTCAAATACGCCTTTGGTCAGCTTGAGTATGGAAATATCAAATGTGCCGCCGCCTAAATCGTAGATGACATATGTGCCTTCACTTGCATTATCTAAACCGTAAGCAACTGCAGCGGCAGTTGGCTCGTTCAGCAAACGTAATACATTCAAACCTGCTAGCCGTGCCGCATCTTTAGTCGCTTGGCGCTGCGCATCATCAAAATAGGCGGGCACGGTAATCACCGCGCCGACTAGTTCACCACCTAAAGCTGTTTCTGCACGTGCTTTTAACACTTTTAAGATTTCAGCAGAAATCTCTACAGGACTTTTAACGCCTGCACGCGTTTCAATTTGCAGCATGGTCGTTTGAGGCGCACCAGTTGCTTCTATAAATTTGTAAGGCAACTCAGATGCATCAATATCTTTTAAACCGCGCCCCATAAAGCGTTTAGCAGAAACGATGGTGTTATGTGGGTCCAGATTTTGCTTTTTCTGTGCGTCAAAACCGACTTCTATCATATGGTCAGCAGCATAGTGCACGACGGAAGGTAAGAGGGTGTGACCATGTTCGTCTGGTAACACACTACTTAGGCCGCTGCGTACGGTGGCAACCAGTGAGTTGGTTGTACCTAAATCAATACCAACAGCCAATCTATGCTGATGCGGTGCGGCACTCATGCCAGGTTCGGAGATTTGCAACAATGCCATCTAACTAGTTCTCTATCTGTTCAATTACTTTATTAATATCGGCACAAACTTTGTCGATAAAGATCAGTTTGCGTGTTGCGTCAGTTGCAGAACCATAATCCTGCTTCTCATCAATCAAAGAAATCAAGTCTGAATTTAACGACTTTGCCTCTTGCTTAATTTCGTTGAGCAAGTTATCCACTGCGGCAATATCTTTAGTCGCTTTTGCATCTTCTAAAGCCTCACGCCACTCCATCTGTTGCATTAAAAAATCAGCAGGCATCGCAGTGTTGGTTTCGCTAATTGCGGTAATGCCTTGCAGTTCTAATAAATAACGGGCGCGTGAAGCAGGCTTTTTGAGTGTTTGATACGCTTCGTTTGCCAGCGTAGCCATTTGCATGGATTTCAGTTTCTCAGCTGACATTGCATTTACAAAGCGATCAGGATGCGATTCTGATTGTATCTTGCGGTAATGGCTTTCTAATATAGCTAAATCAATATTAAACGCTGGTTTTATCCCAAATAACTCAAAATAGCTTTGCGTCACACCGTAAAACTTTCGCCGCAACCACACTCATCTTTCACGTTTGGATTATTGAACTTGAATCCCTCATTCAAACCTTCTTTGGTGAAATCTAATTCCGTGCCATCAATATAGACAAGGCTTTTTGGATCGACAATAATTTTAACGCCATGGCTTTCAAATGAAGTGTCTTCATCATTTAAGTCATCCACAAACTCTAAAGTGTAAGCCATGCCAGAACAGCCTGTGGTTTTAACGCCCAAGCGAAGGCCAATGCCTTTGCCGCGATTGGCAAGGAATTTTTCCACACGGTTTGCTGCGGTTTCAGTAAGAGTAATTGCCATTAAAATTATCAGCCTTTCAAAATAATCACTTCTGCATTGCAGAAAAAGGTTGGTTACGCAGTCTCTTTAGCTAATTGTTTAGCTTTAATATCTGCCACAGCAGCTTTAATCGCATCTTCGGCTAATACTGAGCAATGGATTTTTACTGGAGGCAAAGCCAATTCTTCTGCAATGGCAGAGTTTTTAATCGCATAAGCTTCATCAATGGTTTTGCCTTTTAACCATTCTGTTACCAATGAGCTAGAGGCAATCGCTGAGCCGCAACCATAGGTTTTGAATTTAGCATCTTCAATAATGCCGCTGTCGTTCACCTTAATCATCAACTTCATCACGTCGCCACAAGCAGGCGCGCCGACCATGCCGGTACCGACATTGGGGTCGTTTTTATCTAAACTGCCCACATTACGCGGGTTTTCATAGTGGTCTAAAACTTTGTCTGAATATGCCATGGTGTATCTCCTTTATACATTTGAAGTAATTTCAAATGTTAAAACTTAATTTATGTTTAATTTTTAATTAAATTCTAATAAATTATCTAATGCGCCGCCCATTGAACCTTAGACAGATCAATGCCATCTTTAAACATTTCCCATAGTGGGGATAGTTCTCTTAATTTACCAATTTTACTTTTCATTAACTCAATCGTGTAATCCACATCGGCCTCCGTAGTAAATCGACCAATTGAAAAGCGGATTGAGCTATGTGCCAATTCGTCATTGCGACCTAACGCGCGCAATACATAACTGGGTTCCAAACTTGCTGAAGTACAAGCCGAGCCACTGGATACGGCAATGTCTTTAACCGCCATAATGAGTGACTCACCTTCAACATAGTTAAAGCTGATATTTAAATTATGTGGAATGCGATGTTCTAAATCACCATTCACATAAGTTTCTTCAATGGTTTGCAAGCCATGCAATAACTTATCGCGCAATTTGCGAATGCGAGCGTTTTCAAACTCCATTTCTTCACGTGCGATACGGAACGCTTCGCCCATGCCCACAATTTGGTGCGTGGCTAATGTACCGGAGCGCATGCCGCGCTCATGGCCGCCACCGTGCATTTGCGCTTCGATACGGATACGTGGTTTACGACGTACATATAAAGCACCTACGCCTTTTGGGCCATAAGTTTTATGCGCACTAAAGCTCATTAAGTCTACGGGTAGTTTTTCCAAATTAATGGCTACTTTGCCTGTTGCCTGTGCAGCGTCCACATGGAAAACTACATTGTTCTCACGGCAGATGTTGCCCAGTGCTTCGATATCCTGAATCACGCCAATTTCGTTATTCACCAACATCACGCTGGCTAAAACCGTGTCAGGCTGAATCGCCGCTTTGAATTTAGCTAAATCCACCAAACCGTTTGGTTCAGGTTGTAAATAAGTGGCAGTAAAGCCAACGCGTTCCAACTCGCGCACCGTGTCAATTACCGCTTTATGTTCCGTAGCAATGGTCAGAATGTGCTTGCCTTTAGTTGCTGCATAAAAATTAGCTGCGCCTTTAATGGCTAGATTGTTGGACTCTGTCGCGCCGGATGTCCAGACGATTTCGCGCGGGTCTGCCCCGACCAGTTTGGCGACTTCCTCGCGCGCGATCTCAACTGCTTTTTCAGCAGTCCAGCCAAACGGATGGCTGCGGGACGCAGGGTTGCCAAAATGTTCCGTAATGAACGGAATCATTTTTTCTGCCACACGCGGGTCAACCGGGGTGGTTGCAGAATAATCTAGGTAAATCGGTTGTCTTTCTGACATTTAGTTACTTTCTCAAAAATTATCTAAATACTTTTTAAACGCTTAACTCTTTAAATACTTAAGTCATTATTTACTAGAATTTAAGCGGACATTGCGGTCAAGTTTCTTAATCGCGCCAATTCATTTCCAAGAGCAGCTAAAAATTGCTGTATCTGCTCCATGGTGTTGCTTAGACCAAAACTCACGCGTACAGCGCCACGCGCCAAATCTGCATCTATGCCCATCGCCAGTAATACATGGCTGGGTTCTTTAGTGTCGCTAGAGCAGGCGGAGCCGCTGGCGACTGCAAAACCTTTGCGATCTAGTGCCATTACCAAGGTTTCGCCATCAATATTAGGGAAGGCGAAAAAGCTGGTGTTAGGAATACGATTTGCATGGTTAGCAAATAAATGAGCACCCAGTTTTAATAACCCAGCTTCACAAAAGTCACGCAGGCTTTGCGTATGCGCTGCAAACGCATTTAAATTCTTAATGGCTAATTCACATGCAACACCAAAACCAACAATCGCTGCCAAATTTTCTGTACCGCTACGCAAGCCTCTTTCTTGCCCTCCGCCATATAGTAAAGGCTGAATATCCAGGCGTTTATCCAAAATCAATGCGCCAGCACCAAGTGGCCCGCCAATTTTATGGCTGGATACTGTCATCGCATGTACATTTAAACCGGCAAAATCAACCGGAATTTTGCCTAAGCCTTGCACTGCATCTGTGTGTACAAAAGCTTTGTGCTGAATGGCCAAATCTGCGACTGCAGCCAAATCTTGTATCACGCCGGTTTCGTTATTCGCCAGCATCACCGATACTAAATTAGTGGGGGTTAATAACAAGTTATGCAAGTGATGCATGTCTAGTTTGCAATCGATATTGACAGCGATATCAATTGCTCGCCACCCGCGTGATTGCATCGCAAGTGCAGGGCGCGATACGCACGGATGCTCCACTGCGCTGGTTAATATTTGCCCATGACATAAGTTGCTCGTGATGCCATGTACTGCAAAGTTGTTGGCTTCAGTTCCACTTGCCGTAAATATTACCTGGCTAGGGTGTGCGTTTACTGCGTCTGCCACTTGCTCACGCGCATGCTCAATTGCTGCGCGCGCTGTACGGCCATAAGCATGGCGGCTAGTCGCATTGCCGTGTTGCTCAACCAAAAACGGCAACATGCTCTCAAGCACTTCCGGCTTGAGAGCAGTGGTGCTGTTATGATCAAAGAAAATGTGCGCCATTGTTTTAAATGCCGATGTTAAGCAGAAGTTTCTTCATACTTGGGTTCAATCCGCGCAGTTCCATTGCATGATTTAGACGGCAAATGACGCGGTGAAAAATGTACTTCGCTGCTTGCTGAACCTTCGTCATTTTGACGCTGGGTTTCTACCATGTCCGCTAAACTTACGCCTGACAGGTAATCTAATATCTTGTCGTTAAGGGTCGCCCATAAATCATGCGTCATGCAACGACCAGTGTCGCGGCAGTTTTCTTGCCCGCCGCATTGCGTTGCATCGATTAACTCATCCACCGCCGTAATAATATTAGAGACTGAAATATCGCTATGTGCCTTAGCCACGCGATATCCACCGCCAGGGCCGCGCACGCTTGTTACCAAGCCTTGGCGGCGTAAGCGACTAAATAACTGTTCTAAATAAGAAAGTGAAATCGCTTGCCGCTCGCTAATGCCAGCTAACGTTACAGGCTTCGCGTTACCGTTAATGGATTCATTCAAAGCGAGGTCTAACATCGCGGTCACTGCAAAACGACCTTTAGTAGTGAGTCTCATAAATTATGTATTAAAGCAACGTGATTAAACATGATAATGTGGCCTGAATTGTATAATAACCTACTAATTTAGTCAATTATTAATCGTTAAAGTTCACAGCTTAGATTAGGCCGATTTTTGCTGGACTTTTAATGTTTTTTGGACGCAAAAGCTTCGCCTAACTCAGTATCGGCATTCGCATCCAACAATGCGGCCAATTGCTTTTTAAGGCTTACAAGCTCTGCATCTTGCTTGCCGGCGTGGTCAAGCAGGCTGTGAATTGCCTTTGTCAAAGCTTCAGGATTAAATGTATCGTTATTAACATCGCCCACGGCGTATGCACTAAAGCCAATTTTTTGCGCAGTTTCATCACGTTTCTTGGCTTTTTCTTCTTCTAGAATACGCGCAGGAATGCCCACAGCAGTGGCGTTTTCTGGCACATCTTTTACAACAACTGCATTGCTGCCGATCTTAGCGTTTTTACCAATCGTAATCGGGCCAAGTACCTTTGCACCAGCCCCAATCACCACGCCTTGCTCTAATGTTGGGTGGCGTTTGCCTTTGTTCCAGGAGGTGCCGCCCAATGTTACGCCATGATACAAAGTACAGTCATCACCAATCACGGCGGTTTCGCCAATTACTACACCCATGCCATGGTCGATAAATACGCGATTACCAATGGTTGCGCCTGGGTGAATCTCAATGCCAGTTAAAAAGCGCCCAATATGAGAAAAAGCGCGACCAAGCCAATAAAGACGAGTTTTCCAAAGCCAGTGGCTAAAGCGATGCAGAATTAACGCATGCACGCCAGGGTAGGTAGTGAGAATTTCAAAATGTGTACGTGCCGCAGGGTCGCGGTCAAAAACAATTGAAATGTCTTCTTTAAGATGGTTAAACATCGATTTTTTTTGACTGAACTTTAAAAGCGGTATTATGCCATAAAAGTTAATTGTTGACTAATTTAGTAGGTTTAATTTTTATAGAATATATGGCTAATTTAACGTTAACTAAATATTGCTTGTTTTTAAAGTCAAACCTATTATCTTAAGTTAGGTTAATAAAACAAATAATAATGATCATGTGCTTTTTACTGCAAATAAAATCTCAGATTCAACAAGCCTATAGCCCTTCTTTTTGCTTATGCATGGTTGGTGATGCATAACACTAACTTTACCATTGGCATGCTAGTCGCCTTCCAGATGTTCTCAGGTCGATTATCTGGTCCTGTATTACGCTTAGTCGGTTTATGGCAAGAGTTCCAACAAGCCGATATCGCCGTGAAACGCCTAGGTGATGTCATGAATGCACCAGCAGAACCAATGACACTCATCCCCACCAGAGCCAACGTCAACCAAGCCACCAATATCACCGTCGATAGTCTCGGCTTTAAATACGCCGATGACTTACCCTGGCTGTATCAAAACCTCAGCTTCAATATTCAGGCAGGGCATTGCGTATTAGTGATGGGCCCAAGTGGCTGCGGTAAAAGCACGCTGGCTAAACTGTTACTGGGTTTCTATCAGCCACAGCAAGGCAATATCAAACTCAACGGTCAAGATATCCGTTATCTCGCTGCGAATGAACTCAGAAACCACTTTGGTGTAGTACCACAAGAAACCGTCATCTTTTCCGGCACCATTTACGATAACCTAATCTTAGCCAACCCACACGCCAGCTTTGAACAAATCATTCAAGCCTGCCAACTGGCAGAGATACACCAAACCATTGAGAAACTACCACAAGGCTACCAAACCACAGTCGGTGAACACGGCACAGGCTTAAGTGGCGGACAGAAACAACGCATTGCCATTGCCAGAGCATTACTCAAACAGCCTAAAGTATTGATATTTGATGAAGCGGTATCCAACCTTGATCAACAAACCGCAGAGCATTTTGCACAGACAGTGAATAAGCTGAAAGGTAAGGTCACTATTCTATTCATCACGCATCAACTGCCCAAGGGATTGCAGGTGGATGAGGCGGTGGTGTTGGGGAAATCTGAAGGTATTGAAACAAAAAATCATAACTCAACTGAAGTTAAAAGCGTAGTTAAAGAGTGAAATACATGAATGATAGTGAATGGGGTATGAAGCTATGATAGATAGAATTAATAGAACTTGCGCGATGGTGCTAAAAATACATTGGGGATGGTATTTCTTTATTTTCTTTATTTTTTGGACAGTTTTCTTTTACTTACATCCCATTCACAAAAGTGATAAAACATATTTCATATATTCAGGGATTAGCTGGTATGTAATATTTCCATCTGTATTTTTAGTTAGTTGGTGTAAAAATATTTTTTATTCAAAAGAGGATAAACAGTTTTTAGATAATCGAGTTAGGGTTGGTATTCCGGCTACAGACAATTATTTTTATACAAAAATTAATAGCGACATTAGTAAAAGTAAGAAGTTATTTGGATATCTTTATACGCTACTTAAAGTGGTGGCGTTCGGCGGGATTGGATATGTTTTTGCAATAGGTTTACATCTAAGTAAAGGGTTATAAAATGGCAAAAATTACAACGACTTTTGATGATTTATATCTCCACAAAGAGGAAATTGGGAATGCTTCTTTAGCCCGCGTAGGGCGCACTCGCTTGCAGTGCGCCGAATGAATAATGTGAGCTAAACGAACGTATGGATTATCGTCGTGCATGGCACCCAGGAGGGAGTTACTTCTTTACCGTCAATTGCCTGCAACGCAGCAACAACGATTTACTTATACGACACATTGATACTTTGAAACGGGCAATCTCAACAGTAAAAAAGACCCGTCCTTTCAAAATACACGCTTGGGTGGTGTTGCCTGACCATATGCATTGTGTGATGGAATTACCAGAAGGCGATAGTGATTTTGCAACGCGATGGCGCCTCATCAAAATGTTGTTTTCAAAAAGCATAAGCAAAAACGAATATCGAAGTGAGGTGCGTAAACAAAGACGAGAGCGTGGCATATGGCAAAGGCGGTATAGAGAAGGATTTAATGTATACAGGTTAATTTAATAGATACTGCGCACTGCAAGCGAGTGCATCTTACACGAGCTTATTTGAATATATAAATCAGTGAATGCTATATTTTTAGCAAAATCTCATTTGCCATTTTTTCCATGCGATCAAGGCTGACATCTGCTTTCTGTAAAAAATCGTCATCATACTGATTGGGATTTGCCCAGTGTTTACCTTTAATTTGGCAGCGTTTTGCCAATTTAGTGATACCAATATCCTGCAATTCGAAACCTAAATCTGTCCAGCTAAGGGCTAAACGCGCTTCGGTTTCATGGTTTTGTATTCCCGTCTCTTGCAACTGGCGAATATAAACCGCTGTTTCTCTGGAGGCTTTAATCACACCTCTTAATGCTTTAACTGACTGTTCTTTTCTTAATTTACTTGCGCGGCCTAAATTCGAAAGCCAAGATTTTGTATGTTTTAAAATCTCCCAAATCAGCTCTGAACCCAAAATATCCATAGTCGTCTTTCGGTCGCTTAATATTTATTATGTTTTCTTGGCTCTTGCGTCAGCGTTAAAACGCCTCTTAATAAATTCACTTCTTCTTTTTCAAGTCTTGCACGAGCATAAATTCTACGCAAACGTTCGCTTAATTTTTTAGGCGCGGCGGGGTTTAAATAACCGATATGTAGAAGAGTTTGTTCTAAATGCGCGTAAAAGCCTTCTAATGCGTCATTGGTGGCAAGTTCATTCGCTTCTGTTGCATCAATCTTGCCTTCTAAGATTGCCATGCGTAGCTCATAGCACATCACTTGCACCGCTGAGGCCAGGTTTAAAGATGAGTATTCAGGATTGGCTGGAATCATTGCCAGCATTTGGCAGCAATCCAGCTCTGCATTGCTTAAGCCGCTCATTTCCGTGCCGAATACAAAAGCAATTGGCTGGTTAGTGGCTATTTTGCTAGCCTCTATGGCGGCAACGCGTGCGCCAACCGTTTCATGCGATAAATAACGTTTTCGGGCGCTCATGCCAATTGCAAACGCACAGTCTGTCAACGCTTCGCTTAAAGTTTCAGTCACAATCGCGCGCTCAAGTAAATCGGCCGCACCTGTTGATAACGCTGTAGCGTGCGCATCGGGGAATTTGTCGGGCTTAACCAAATACAAATGCTGCAAGCCCATCGTTTTCATGGCGCGCGCCGCTGAGCCGATATTGCCAGGGTGGCTGGTTTGGCAAAGTACGATACGAATGTTGTTGAAGATGGTAGCGGGAATAATTGATTGGGACAATTTGGGTATAGGCCTATTGATGCTAAAATAGCATTTTAACAGCTCTTCTAAAGATTATTTCGTTATGCATCCAATGCTAATCAATGCAGTAAAAGCCGCTCGCGAAGCTGGCCGTATTATCAACAAAGCTTCCAATGACGTTGGTGCGCTTACCATTCAAAGTAAAGATTTTAACGATTTTGTGAGTGAGGTCGATCGCGGGGCAGAGCAGGCCATCATTGATACACTGAAATATGCTTATCCAGACCACGGGTTTTTGGGTGAAGAAAGCGGTAACACCAATCAGGAATCTGAAAATATCTGGATTATTGATCCGCTGGATGGCACAACTAACTTCTTGCATAACTTTCCGCAATACTGCGTATCGATTGCCTTGCAGCAAAAAGGTGTGCTGACACAAGCGGTCATTTATGACCCAGTGCGCAATGATTTGTTTACTGCGACAAAAGGCCGCGGTGCATTTTTAAACGATAAACGCATTCGTGTTGCTAATCGCAGCAAACTGCAAACAGCACTGATTTCTACAGGATTCCCCTTTAAAGATTTTACGCATTTAGACACTTATATGGCGATGCTGCAAGACATGATTAAAAGTACAAGCGGCATCCGTCGCCCGGGTTCTGCTGCGCTGGATTTGGCCTATGTGGCGGCTGGCTACACTGATGGTTTCTTTGAGCTGAATCTATCGGCATGGGACATCGCTGCTGGCGGCTTGCTGGTGCAAGAAGCTGGCGGCATTGTCGGTGATTTTGAAGGCAATGAAAGTTGGCTGACTACCGGAAATATTGTGGCAGCAAATCCGAAAGTATTCTCTCAAATGCTGCAAGTGTTAAGCCCACACTTAACACCAGCGCAAAAAACCCAGTTTGCCTAAGAATCATTTTTTCAAGTTTAGTTTTCATCGGTTCAGTTTTCTTAAGTTGTTGATCGAATAACATTTAGTGCACTGAATCGGTTTCGTTTAAGCTACAGTTAATAATAAAAGCCATATTAAATAGCTCATCGTCTGCGCTTAACGCAACACGTTGAAAAAAATCGGCTTTATAGTTTTCGTCTGTGGCTAATTTTTCAACATCAAATGGCCCCATCACCTCACGGCAGCGAATTAAAAACTGAGCATACATCTCATATTGGTTATTAATCATTTGTCATGTCCTTTAGGTTTAGATTAAAAAATAAATAACTGCCTACTTGTTTAAGCTATTAACTGCACAACTTATGCCAGATTTCTTTAGGCATCACACTTATCTAATAGACTGATTTGGTTGAATATTTTTTTAACTGCATATTCCTGATGATGAAATATTTACAATTAGTGTCGATAAATTGAACAAATCATCGAAAATGTTTATAAAATAGCCCTCAGCCAATTACCCAGAACACACCTTTGTGACAACTCCAGACAGTACAGAAACTCAAACATCCAATCACACGCCAATGATGCGTCAATACTTGGGTTTAAAAGCGCAACACCCCGATATGCTGCTGTTTTATCGCATGGGAGATTTTTATGAGCTGTTTTTTGAGGATGCTGAAAAAGCGTCACGTATATTAGGTATTACGCTGACTAGTCGCGGCAGCAGTAATGGTGAGCCGATTAAAATGGCTGGCGTGCCGTATCATGCGGCTGAGCAGTATTTAGCGAAGCTGGCCAAGATGGGCGAAGCGGTCGCTATTTGTGAGCAGGTTGGCGATCCAGCCACATCTAAAGGCCCCGTTGAGCGAAAAGTGACGCGCTTGCTCACGCCCGGCACTTTGACTGATAGTGCTCTGTTAGATGAAACACGCAATAATGTGCTATTAAGTATTTGTTTTGGTGAAGGTTTGATTGGCTTGGCGCAATTAAATCTAGCGTCAGGCGCTTTTGTATTAAGCGAAATAGCGCTCGGACAATTAGCACAAGAGTTAGCACGCATTAATCCAGCAGAAATTGTATGTGATGATCATTTGCCGGCAGGTGCGCAAAGTGAGGTGATTAATCAGCACAAAGCACCTAAAAAACGTTTAAGCGCTTGGCAGTTTGATTTTGCAGCGGCTATCGCAGGTTTGACTAAACAGCTGAATACCTTGGATTTAAACGGTTTTGGCTGTGCTGATTTAAAGCCTGCGATTAGCGCCGCAGGTGCGTTACTGGATTATGTAAAGCACACGCAGCGCGCTGCGTTACCGCATATCAATTCAATCAGCGTTGAATCTATTAGCGATACGATTCAGCTGGATTCGGCCACACGCCGCAATTTAGAAATCGATCAAACTTTACGTGGTGAAGCGTCGCCAACGCTATATTCTTTGCTGAACACCACAAAAACTGCCATGGGTGCGCGCTTGTTGCGGCACTGGCTGCATCATCCCTTGCGCAATCAAAACTTAGTGCTTAAACGGCACGATGCTGTGGCTGAGTTGATTCATACATCCAGCTATCAACCGCTGCAAAATCATTTAAAAGTCATTGGCGATATTGAACGCATTACCGCGCGCATTGCGCTAAAAACTGCCCGCCCGCGCGACTTATCTGGCTTAAGCGTCAGTTTGCTGCAATTGCCTTTGCTGCAAAAGCAATTAGTTTCCAGCAAAGCGGTGCTTTTGGAAACGCTGGGCGCCAATCTACAAGCACCAATTGCGGTAGTTAACCTGTTAAACCAAGCCATTAAAACAGAGCCTTCATCTTTGCTGCGCGAAGGCGGCGTAATTGCGGACGGATTTGATGCGGATTTAGATGAATTGCGCAGCATCCAAACGAATCATGGCGATTTTTTACTGCAGTTTGAAGCGGCTGAAAAAGCGCGTACTGGTCTAACCAATTTAAAAGTAGAATACAACAGCGTACATGGCTTTTATATTGAGATAAGCCGTGCGCAGGCCGAAAACGCACCACCAGAATATCGCCGTCGGCAAACGCTGAAGAACGTAGAGCGCTTTATTACGCCTGAACTAAAAACCTTCGAAGATAAAGTGTTAAGTGCCAATGACAGGGCGCTGGCACGCGAAAAAATGCTTTATGAGCAAGTCATTGAAAAGCTGGGTGAATTTATACCTGCTTTGCAAACCAATAGTGGCGCAGTTGCCAGCTTGGATGTTTTGTGTTGTTTTGCCGAACGCGCGCTGGCTTTAAATTATGTGCAGCCACAATTTACCCAAGAGCCAGGTATTAATATCCAAGCGGGGCGACATCCGGTAGTTGAAAGTATTTCTGTTGCCAATAACAGCCAGCCGTTTATTAGTAACGATGTGCAGTTGAATCCTTATCGGCAATTATTATTGATTACTGGCCCAAATATGGGTGGTAAATCGACATTTATGCGCCAAACCGCACTGATTGTTTTACTGGCGCATTGTGGCAGTTTTGTGCCGGCAAATGCAGCTAAAATCGGCGAAATAGATCGTATCTTCACCAGAATTGGTGCGTCGGATGATTTGGCTGGCGGCAGGTCGACATTCATGGTGGAAATGACAGAAACCGCTAATATTTTGCATCATGCGACAGATAAAAGCTTGGTGTTGCTGGATGAAATAGGTCGCGGTACCAGCACGTTTGATGGTTTAAGCTTGGCGTGGGCGGTGGCGAAGCAGATATTAGAAAAAAATAAAAGCTATACTTTATTTGCAACGCATTATTTTGAGTTAACCCGCATTGTAGATGAGGCAAAACAGGCTGCGAATGTGCATTTAGATGCAGTGGAACACGGTAACAATATTGTGTTTATGCATAAAGTTGAAGAGGGCGCGGCCCACATGAGTTACGGCATACAAGTGGCGCAGTTGGCGGGAATTCCTAAAAGTGCCGTGTCGATAGCCAAGCGTAAACTTGCGCAGTTAGAGAATAATCAAATTGCCCAAAACAGTCATCAGCCCGATATGTTTACAGCGGCTATAGAACCAGAACCTCTACCGGCACATCCTTTGATTGAAGCGATGGATTCAATTCAGCCGGATGATTTAACGCCTAAAATGGCATTGGAACTATTGTATAAACTGAAAGAGTTAACTTAAAGATTGTTAATGCGATTTTTAAGTCAATCGGTGAATACAGATGAAATTGAGGCGGGCTGTAGCTACGGTTCTTTTACAAAAGACTGAAGCAGGGAGCCAGCATTGATGATGTGCAATTTACGCATCATCAATGCTGGTAATTAAATATAGGCTCTGTTTTTAGTGATGATGTCCACCGGCACCATGTACGTGCTGATGCGTTACTTCTTCTTTATTAGCGGTACGCACATCGGCAATTGTGGCCGTAAATAATAAACGTTCGCCAGCCCAAGGATGGTTGCCATCAACCACTACTTTGCCATCGGCGATTTCAGTTACCGTGTATAAAATCACTTCACCAGTGTCGTCTTCACCTTCAAATTGCATACCTACTTTAAGTTCTGCAGCTGGGAAAGCGCTTGCTGGCTCGATTTGTACTAACTCCTCATCGTATTCACCAAAGCCATCAACAGGCTCCAGGCTGACTTCCACTACATCGCCCACGTTTTTACCGTGCATGGCTTCTTCTACTTTCGGGAATATATTGTCATATCCGCCATGTAAGTAGGCAACTGGTTCAGTGCTGGATTCCAGCACTTGACCATCGGCATTTTTAAGTTCATAAGTCATGGTAACAACGGTGTTCATGGCGACTTGCATGTTTATTTCCTGAATGATTTAAATTTATCTAAGTTTAGTATTTTAATCTAAAAATGTGACAGTTGTTTGATTAAATTGCTTAGTAATCAATGCTTAGTAGTGGTGTTTTTGGCGCCATTGCCAAGGTGGTATTGGGTTTGCTCGTTTCCATAATCCTAGTTTTTGCCGACGGGATTCTTGCTCAATGACATCCAGTGTGTAGTCCATTGAGTAGCGCCTGTTAAACCATGCATGGCCATTTTTAAGCATGTAAATACTGGCATCTTGATTGTTACACATGAGTTTTCCCAAGTTGCGCTGATATTTGTCTGTACCTGTTATATAAACCTGTACATCGGCATTTTTACACAATTGCATAAGTGCTCGCCGCGCAGTTTTGCCATAGCTTTGATTACGTTCTGGCGCGTCAATATCGGTTAATCGCAGCTTATACTCGCTTAGATTGCCTTTTATCTTAACGGTGTCGCCATCGTAAAAGTAAGTGATTTTAGGCGTTAAGTCAGCAGCATGGGCGCTAAACTTAACACCTAAAATTAGGCAAAAAATAAAAAATCGATGAAAACGCAAAAAACTTAATGACCGTGTTTACTGTCTAGCAGGCTGTAATATTTTGAGGGCTCCAGCACGGTAGGAATCGCTTCATCAAGTAGCTCTGGATAGTCTTTGCTGTAATGCAGGCCACGGCTTTCATGTCGTTCGATTGCACTTTTTACAATCAATTCAGCCACTTGTAATAAGTTACGTAGCTCGATTAAATCGTTGCTCACTCTGAAATTGCTGTAAAACTCATGCACTTCATCGCGCAGCATGTGGATGCGGTGGAGCGCACGGCTTAAGCGTTTATTGGTGCGCACTATGCCAACGTAATTCCACATAAAACGGCGTAGCTCATTCCAAGTATGCGTAATTAGAACCTCTTCATCCGCATCGGTTACACGACTTTCATCCCAATGTGGCAAATAGCTAATTGCTTGTTTTGGCGCGTTTAATATAGCTTTCGCAGCGGCTTGACCAAATACCAAACATTCTAATAATGAGTTGCTTGCCAGCCGATTTGCACCATGCAAGCCTGTGCAGGCAGTTTCGCCGATGGCGTACAGGCAAGCGATATCTGTTGAACCGGTTGAGTCAGTCATCACGCCCCCACAGCTGTAATGTGCAGCAGGAACCACTGGAATAGCTTGTTTGGTAATGTCAATGCCCAGTTCTAGACAGCGCGCATAAATGTTAGGAAAGTGCTCTTGAATAAAGTCTGCAGGTTTGTGTGAGATGTCTAAATACACGCAATCTATACCGCGTTTTTTCATTTCAAAGTCAATCGCGCGCGCCACCACATCTCGCGGCGCAAGCTCTTCGCGCGAGTCGTGCTCTGGCATAAAGCGTGTGCCATCCGGTAATTTAAGCAAGCCGCCTTCGCCACGCACTACTTCGCTGATCAAGAAAGATTTGGCATGCGGGTGATAAAGACACGTGGGGTGAAACTGAATGAATTCCATATTGGCAATACGACAGCCGGCGCGCCATGCCATAGCGATGCCGTCACCCGTGCTGACATCCGGGTTAGTGGTATATAAGTAAACCTTGCCTGCACCGCCTGTTGCTAAAACAGTTTGCTGGGCCGCAATCGTCATTACCTTGCCAGTACTGTTGTCCAGCACGTAAGCGCCTTTACAGGAATCGCCTTTGCCGGAATCTTTTTTTGTGTTCTTATTGAGCTTTTTTTCTGTTATTAAATCAATAGCGATATGATTTTCGAATAGCGTGATATTGGCGTGCTCTCGAATTTTTTGTGTCAGTGTTTTTTGTACCGCTTGACCGGTCGCATCCGCCACATGCACCACACGCCTGTGGCTGTGCCCACCTTCACGCGTTAGATGGAAATGGCTATTGTCGGCCTCACGCGTGAACTCAACGCCTTGGTTAATCAACCATTCAATTGCGGCAAAGCCTTGCGTTGCAACCATGCGCGTCACTTCAGCGTCGCATAATCCGGCGCCAGCAATCAATGTGTCCTGAATATGCTCTTCAATGGTGTCGTCACTATTAAGCACTGCTGCAATGCCGCCTTGCGCCCAACTGCTGGCGCTGTCTGACATTTCTCTCTTGCTGACTAAGCAGACGCGTTTGTGGTCTGCTACTTGCAAAGCCATGGTAAGGCCAGCCAAGCCGCTACCAATAATCAGTACATCAAATTGTTGAGGCATAAAACGAATTCGTAAAATATAAATGTTGATACATAAAACTCATGTGAACGAATGAACTAATAGCAGTTTATCTGTGTCTTTAATCATAAGCTAGCAATATAAAAAATGTGCTGAATGGCAGGATTTAAAGCGATATAACATGCAATATATACACAATATAAAGTGACTAGATATTCTGGAGGATAGAAATGTTACAAACGAGTAAAATTGAAGCATTGTCCCGTTCGAGTTTCGTCGAACCCGCTCCGCAGGCGTATAATAGCGCCTACAAGACGAATCAAAGTGGGAGTGGACAATCAATGGCTGATAAG
>Ga0123388_1075362_pt1 | contig 29565 bp, 17 predicted proteins | sample T0HHNO3metaT_FD_89916 | JGI IMG/M metagenome (GOLD analysis project Ga0123388, IMG submission 89916) | Methane-oxidizing artificial microbial communities from Washington, USA to study methane cycling - T0-HHNO3 metaT (Metagenome... | ecosystem: Engineered > Modeled > Simulated communities...
CTTTTAAATACCGATGCATTTGTCGAAGCGGATACCATTCAGAAAACAGTTGCCTTTATGGATAGCCACCCAACTACTGGTATTTTGGGTGTTAAGCTATTGGGGCGAGATGGTGTGCTACAACCATCATGCCGTTATTTTCCTACGCCATTCAATATCTTCTTAAATCGCACGGGTCTATTTAAACTGTTTCCAAGTACGCAATTGGTAGATGACATGGCGTGGGATCATCAAAGTGTAAGGGATTGTGATTGGGTGCCTGGCTGTTATTACTTGATTAGAAAAGAAGCGATTGATCAAGTGGGTCTGTTTGATCAACGTTATTTTTTATACTACGAAGAAGTGGATCATTGCTATGCCACCAAGCAGGCAGGCTGGCAAGTAACTTACTTCCCAGATGCGCCTGTTGTGCATATTGGGGGGGAAAGCGCAAAAACAGACCATTCAATTTCTTCTGTCAGCCGACAAGTCAGTGCCTTGCAAATTGAGAGCGAATTATTATATTTCCGTAAGAACCTAGGATTGCTATCTGTGTGCTTACATGTGCTGCTGACCATCATCGCTGAAGCAATTTTAGCAGTTAAACAACTACTTAAAACGCCAGGTCAATTGCGTCAAGTGTTGAATTTTAAAGGGCTTGGCCTGTTTTTAAAGTTAACCTATCTCTCGCGCGCTGGTAGCCGCGTGCTGCGCTAAGCAATTGATATGTTTAATCATATACGCGCAGATTTAACCACTTACCAAAACGATTGGGGCGCCCAAGGGTTTTGGGTGATGGTGGTCTATCGGTTTGGTCGATGGCGCTATCAAATTAACAATACACTTCTGCGGAAAATATGTTCTTTTATTTATAAGTTTTTATACAAATGTGTACAGATACTCACTGGTATAGAGTTTCCTTGTGAGGTGGAAGTTGGCGACGGCTTTGTGATTGACCACTTTGGTGGGATCGTCGTCAGTGGGTATGCCAAATTTGGCCATCATTGCAGAATTAGAAACGGGGTTGTGGTCGGGTTAAAGAATGTTGACGACCCATGCGCGCCAGTGTTCGGTGATAACGTAGATATAGGGGCTGGCGCTAAAATTCTAGGCAATATTCGCATTGGCAATAATGTGACTATTGGCGCAAATGCTGTTGTATTGTGTGATGTGCCCGATAATTCGATAGCAGTAGGTGTGCCGGCCGTGGTGAAAGCCAAAAAAATGAGTCAGACATTATTAAGCAATGAGTCCACACATGCGTAATGACATCGGGTTTGTTGTCATTGGCCGCAATGAAGGTAGTCGTTTGGTGGACTGTTTAGCATCAATTGCTGCGTATACGCCACGCATTGTGTATGTAGACTCTGCTTCTACCGATCAGTCGGTACAGCACGCACAGGCACAACATGTACATGTGCTTGAGTTGGATATGTCGATTAAATTCACTGCAGCGCGTGCGCGCAATGCAGGGTTTGAACTACTTCTTCAACATTATCCAGATTTAAGCTACGTGCATTTTGTGGATGGTGACTGCATGGTGGATCAAGCCTGGGTCAGTCATGCTGCAGACTTTCTATCTCATCATGCACAAGTGGCCGTGGTGTGTGGCAGACGGCGCGAGCGTTATCCGCAAGCGACACCTTATAATCAGTTATGCGATATTGAGTGGAACACGCCGATTGGAAAAGCCAAGGCTTGTGGTGGCGATGCCATGATGCGTGTGGCAGTATTCAAGCAGGTGGGCGGGTTTAATGTAAACCTGATTGCCGGCGAGGAGCCAGAGCTATGTATACGCATTAGGCAGCTAGGGTTTGACGTATGGCGCTTGGACCATGACATGACATTGCATGATGCAGCGATTACGCAATTCTCTCAGTGGTGGAAGCGTACGGTGCGGGCAGGATATGCCTATGCTGAAGGCAGCCGTTTACATGGTGCCGCGCCAGAGCATCATTGGGTCAATGAATCGCGACGTGCATGGATTTGGGGTGGTATCTTACCCGGTTTATGGCTGATTGCATTGCTGGCATGCCCACTAGTATTTATCGCATTGACAGGTTTGTTTGCAGTGCAGTATTTCCGTTTATTGAGCAAACACAAGCATTTAGGCAACTTTTCTTCAGTCTATGTAAAATACTTGATGTTGGGTAAGGTGGCGGAAATGTATGGGCAATTGCGATATACCTGGCACCGCTTATTGAACGTGAAATCAACGCTTATTGAGTATAAATAATGCTTATTTTAAGTGTATTGACATACAAAATTGCGAACATAACTTAATTCAATATATTTATGACGAATTCAGAAGTTTCTGCTGAAACACCAGACTGGCAACGTGAAAAAAAATCGCTGCTAGAGTGGGCGCCACCACGTGCTTTGTTGGCGAGTATTCGGCGCTATCAACATGCAGATCGCTATTGGCTGGTAATTGCACGTGTGATAAAGATCGTGGCAGTGTTACAACACCGTTTTTGGTCGGCAGTCACAGGGGCCGATATTCCCATCAATACACAAATTGGCGGCGGTCTATTAATCCCGCATCCGAATGGTATTGTGGTACACCCTGGGGTGAGTATTGGGCCTAATTGTTTGATTCTGCAACAGGTGACCTTAGGTAGCAATGAAGCTGGCGACCTTCCAGCGATTGGTGGGCATGTGGATATCGGCGCGGGAGCTAAGTTGATTGGCAAAGTCCATGTTGGCAACCATGCTAAAATCGGCGCCAATGCAGTCGTTCTTATTGATGTGCCTGCCTACGCAACTGCAGTAGGCGTGCCAGCAAAAATCATCTCCAAAATAGAAAAATGATGTCGGCATGTATGCAAATATTGCATGGTAAAACAATCTTGAAATACTGCTTGCTCATACAAGCGCCCTTAAACTTATTGAATGCATCGTCAAATGCGCATCACACACTTAATTAATCAATATCCTAAAGTCAGTCATACGTTTATTCGTCGCGAGATTATGGCGTTAGAGCGCCAAGGTTTTGAAGTACAGCGTGTTGCCCTGCGTGGCTGGGATGAAAAACTTATCGACAAAGGAGATATTCATGAGCAAACCTTAACGCAGTACGTGCTAAAAGCAGGATTGCTTGGCTTGCTAAGTGCTGGCTGCAGCGTGTTTTTGGCTCATCCAGTGCGGTTTATAAACGCTGCTATCTGCGCAATTAAGATGGGGATACGTGCAGACCGTAGCGTGCCATATCATTTGGTCTATTTGCTGGAAGCATGTCAAACACTACGCTTTATGCAAGCCTTTCAATCGCAACATATCCATGCCCATTTTGGGACAAACCCAAGCGAAATCGCCATGCTTGTGCATTTGCTGTCAGGTACTCCTTATAGCTTTACCGTGCACGGGCCGGAAGAGTTTGACCGACCACAGTTTTTAAAACTCAAACAAAAAATTGAGCAAGCCAAGTTTGTGGTGGCGATTTCAAGCTTTGGCCGAAGCCAATTACAGCGTTGGGTGGATTATTCACACTGGCATAAAATTAAGGTCGTTCATTGTGGGCTTGAGCCCAGTTTTTATGACGTGGCCATCACGGACAGACAGTATCCCTTAAAGCTGGTTTGTGTAGGCCGCTTATGTGAGCAAAAAGGCCAGCTGCTATTGGTTGAGGCAGCAAAGAAGCTGGCAGATCAAGGGATTGCATTTGAGCTGGTACTGGCTGGGGATGGTGAGTTAAGGCAACCAATTGAGGCGTTGATACAAAAGTATCAGCTGAATACACACATTAAAATCACTGGTTGGATTAGCAGTGATCAAGTGCGTGATTATCTACTGGCTGCCAGAGCGATGGTATTGCCCAGTTTTGCTGAAGGATTACCGGTGGTGATTATGGAGGCGATGTCGCTAAAACGTCCGGTCATTTCTACTTATATTGCTGGCATACCTGAATTGGTAGAACATGAAACCATGGGTTGGTTAGTCCCAGCAGGAGATGTAGATGCACTGACTGACGCCATGAAGAATGCATTATTGGCTTCCGAAGAGACCCTTTTTGCAATGGGGGAGGCTGCATATGCAACGGTCACCAAGCGTCATAACATAGACATAGAAGCCAAAAAATTGGCAGTTTTTATTCAAACAGCACAAGCGAGTAGCCAATAATGACAATATTCGTTGTGATTTTTCTGTTGGTATCTTGTGTGGTGTTGATTCCAATAGCCGTACTGTTTGTTCAAATTGTAGCTGCAGTCATTGCCTTGAAAAAACCACAGCATACGCAAACAGTCGCATCATCAATACGTCCAAGTGTGGCGGTAATTGTGCCTGCGCACAACGAAGCGCTTGGCTTAGGCAATACATTGCGCTCGATTTTGCCGCAGCTACAAACACAAGATCGCTTGGTTTTAGTCGCGGACAATTGCACGGATGACACGGCAGCAGTGGCGAGAGAATACAATGTCATCGTGCTAGAGCGTTTCCATCAAACGCAGCGTGGCAAAGGATTTGCGTTGGATTATGGCATGCAGTATTTAAAAGATGCGCCACCGGACGTGGTGATGATTATTGATGCAGATTGTGAGATTTCTCAACACTTGATTGAAGAGTTGGCGGTGCAATGTGTTGCGCGGCAACGCCCAATACAAGCGAATTATCAAATGCGCTTTCCTACGCCTGGTGGCATCAAGCAACAGGTGATGGAGTTTGCTTGGTTAGTTAAAAACACTGTGAGACCAATGGGTTATCAATGGTTTGGGTTGCCATGTCAGCTCATGGGCACCGGCATGGCCTTTACTTGGGCAGACTTATCTAATGCCGATTTAGCTAACGGGCATTTGGTTGAAGATATGAAGTTAGGGCTAGATTTGGCTAGTGTAGGCCGTGCCCCTTACTTTTGTGATCGTGTGTCTGTAAAGAGCTACTTTCCAACAACAGCACAGGGCATAGCTACGCAGCGACTACGCTGGGAACACGGCCATCTTGGGCTGATTGCTCAGGAGTTCCCACGTTATTTGCCTAAGGCCATTCAGCAAAAGAATGGATTGCTATTTGCGCAGCTAATGGATTTAGCGGTGCCACCACTCGCATTATTACTGATGCTAACGTTAGGATTATGGCTGATAGCGTTGTTGCTTGCATGGTTATCGGCGATTGCTTTGCCCTTATTAGTGATGACCATTGCGCTGTGCTTACTAGGGTTTGGCATATTAATTGCTTGGTACTGGTTTGCGAGAAGCATCATTTCTTTAAACACCTTGTTGCTGGCACCATGCGTTTTACTCATGAAAGTGCCGCTATATTTAAAATTTATAGTGCGTCGACAGGTGGATTGGGTGAGATCAAAACGAGACCATGATTAATACAAATACGAATAAAAGAATCAAATTATTTAACATCGATATCGATCAACTAACGATGAAAGAAACGGTTGAGAGAATTGGACAGTGGCTTTTGTCCGATGAGATCCATAATCACTATGTGGTGACACCGAATGTCGATCATATTGTGAATTTACACAGCAATGTACAGTTCAAACAAGCGTATTCAGGCGCATCTTTAGTTGTGGCAGACGGCTGGCCCGTTGTGCTCACCTCCAAGTTATTAGGCCGTCCCTTGCCAGAAGTCGTTTCCGGAAGCGATTTGGTACCTGCATTGTTTGACTATTTTCAGCATGAAAAAAGCCGACCATTAAGGGTCTTTTTGCTAGGTGCCATGCCAGGAGTTGCTGAAAAGGCTGCAAGCAATATCCATGACAACTGGTCACAGGTGCAAGTAGTTGGCTTATTTAGCCCAGATTTTGGCTTTGAAAAATCAGAGCAGGCTAGTTTGCATATTTGCCAATTGGTTAGCGAGGCGAAAGCCGACGTTGTGATATTTGGCGTGGGTGCGCCAAAGCAAGAGTTGTGGTCTAAACAGTATGCCAAACAGCTCAATACCAAAGTAATTTTGTGTGTAGGTGCGACAATTGACTTTTTAGCAGGTGAAAAAGCAAGGGCGCCGATGTGGGTACGTAAGATTGGCATGGAATGGTTACATCGATTGATGACCGAACCAAAGCGGTTGGCAAAACGCTATTTTGTGGATGCGTTCATTTTTCCAGTCTTGGTATTTAGAGAGTGGAAAGAAAAGTTTTAACGATTGTGATCGCGCGTTTGCGCAAGTACGAACAATACAAATAACAAAGTAGATAGGGTGCGTATGTCTGGTAGTACAAAGCTTTTTGGTAGTAAACAATGGTTGCTGGTTGTGGGTTTGATGCTGACATTGACTTTAGTAGGCTGTGCTTCGCCAGAAGAAAAAGCAAAAGCTTATTATGAAAAAGGGATTGCGCTATTAGAGACTGATCCGGCCAAAGCCAAGTTAGAGTTCCAAAATGCACTGCAAATGAAAAAAGACATGACCGAAGCCGTGTATGGATTGGCACTGGTTGCAGAAAAACAATCCGATTGGAAAGCATGCTTTTCCCTATTAAATAGCGTGCTGGATAACCAACCAAAACATACAGAAGCGATTGTGAAAATTGCACAACTTTTTTTAGCCGCCGGTGAGATTGATAAAGCCAAAGAAAATGCAGATAACGCGCTAGCCATTACACCAGGCCACTTAGGCGCAACGATGGTGCTTGCAGCGATTGATTTAAAGCAAGGTCAATTTAACCCTGCGGTAGAAAAAGCCAATCAAGTCTTGGCCAAAGACCCTAACAATATAGATGCTTATATGTTGTTGGCTTCTGAACGGTTTGCGCAGAAAGATTTACCAAGTGCACTCAAATATTTAGACCAAGGCATTGCGATTGATCACAAAAGCTTATTGCTTCAACTGTTTAAGGTGAACGTATTGACGGCAACCGGCAACGTAGCAGAAGCTGAAAAAACATTTAAAGCCTTGGTAGAAGCAACACCAAGTGATGCAAACCTCAATGCGAAGTATGCAGAGTTCCTCATGCAGCATGACAAGCAAGCCGAAGCAGAAGTGCAGTTAAGGAAAATTATTGCATTGGATGCATCGGCAATGGCACCTAAAATCAATTTAGTACAATTTTTGCTCAAAACCAAAGGGCCTAAAGTGGGGCGATTGGCACTTGAGCAATTTGTGAAAGAAACCCCTGACGATGTGGAGTTGAATTTTCAGCTAGTCAACTTATATGAATCGCAGCAAGATGCGGCGGCAGCAGAAAGCCAATTGCGCAAAATCATTCAAGTGGCGGGCAACAAACCAGAAGGCTTGAGCGCCAAAGTAAAAGTGGCCACTAAACTATTGGCGAACCACAAAAAAACAGAAGCCATGCAGTTGATTCAAGAAGTGCTGGCGGCAGACGCAAGAAACGTGGATGCGTTGATTGTGAAGTCTGGCGTTGAGATTGATGAAATGCAGTACGAGACTGCCATTGCAGACTTAAGATCAGTATTAAGAGACCAACCAAATTCTGCGCAAGCGTATTACTTTATTGCAAGGGCATATGAGCTGACGGGCTCGAATGCTTTGGCAGACGAAAGCTATACTAAATCGTTGGAGATTAGCAAATACTCGCCAGCTTATGCGGTGCCATACGCAAAATCGCTTATGGGTAAACAAACCTTTGCACGTGCCGAAGATATTTTACAAAACACGTTAAAACGTAACCCCAGCAATATGGCTGCAACCAAACTGCTAGCACAATTAAAACTGGCTAAAGGCGATATTGCAGGTGCGCAAAACATTGCCGATAGCATTCAAAATGCAGCTAACTCAAATTTAGCTGAAATGATTACAGCTGAAATTTTAATGCGCAAAGGGGACGATGTAGGCAGCATTGCCATGTTGGAAAAAGCGCATAAAAAATTGCCGGAAGACATGGAAGCTATCACAGCCATTGTAAAAGTGCATTTGAGTAAACAACGTACAGACACAGCAAAAGCATTTTTAGATACCGTATTAACAGCGCAACCTAATAATTACGATGCAAAATTACTGTTAGCACAAATTTACGATGCCTCGAATGCATCGGCACAAGCACAAGAAATTTTTGAAAATATTATTGTGCTTGAACCTCATAAAACAGAGGCTTATCAACAGCTGGCTTCTTCCTACGCAAAAGCTGGAGATTTGGTGCGTGCAAAAGCGACAATAGAAAAGGGCATTAGCGCCAACCCGAACAGCGCTGAGTTGTATATGCTACTGGCAGAAGTGCACCAGATGAATAAGCACTATAAAGCGGCAATGGAGGTTTATGAGAAAATATTAGCTAGCCATCCGGAGTTATTGGTTGCACTCAATAACTACGTGAGTATTGTGGCCGATTATGAAACTGACCCTAAGTTGCTGAATAGCGCCTATGAGCGCGCGCAAAAACTGAAAGGCTCTGGCATTCCACAGTTTCTGGATACAGTTGGTTGGATTGCGTATCGTGTAGCAAAATATGATGAAGCGTCGCGTTTGTTAAATGAGGCGGTTGCAAAATTACCAGATAATGCGACTTTTCACTATCATTTAGGTAAAGTGTATCTAGCTAAAAATGATCAGGCCAAAGCAAAGGCAAGTTTGGAGAAGGCGTTATCACTTTCAAAAAATCAAGACCAAGCGTTTACTAAAGAAATTGCAGCGCTACTCAAGAACGTATAACGTTTCACTATAAAAAATTAAGGCAACTCACAATATGTATGAAGATTTTTATGGTTTAAAAGAAAAGCCATTTTCAATTCAACCAGACCCAGACTTTTTATTTTTTAGCTTACGCCACAGCATGGCGTATGCCATGTTGGAGTATGGCATTCAGAACCGTGCCGGCTTCTCAGTAATCTGCGGCGAAATTGGCTGCGGTAAAACCACCTTGGTAAGACATTTGCTCAACAATCTGAGCGATCAGTTGCAAGTAGGCATTGTCTACAACACGCATAAACATATCGATGACTTGTTGGGCTGGATTATGCTGGCGTTTGGGCAACCCTATGAAGGCAAGTCCAATATTGCATTGTTTGATGCATTTCAGCAGTTTTTGATTAGAAGTTATGCAGAAGATAAAAAAGTCGTATTGATTGTGGATGAAGCGCAAAATCTCACGGCTGATGCATTGGAGTCTTTGCGCATGCTTTCCAATATCAACGCAGATAAAGACCAGCTATTGCAGATTATCTTGGTCGGGCAACCACAGCTGCGTGATTTGCTAAGAAAGCCAGAATTAACACAGTTTTTCCAACGCGTTTCAGTTGATTTTTACATTCCACCTTTGGAAGACTTTGAAGTGGAAAAATATATCAACCATCGCTTATTAGTGGCAGGCCGAGAAACGCCTTTATTCACGCCTGTGGCCATTAAACAAATCGCATCAACCACCAGAGGTATCCCGCGTAGCATCAACATTTTATGTGATACCGCGTTGGTGTATGGCTTCTCCACCGGTGCCGATAAAATTGATGTTGGCTTAGTGCGCGAAGTGATTAAAGACCGCAATGACTTTGGTGTGCTTGGCTCATAATGCCAGGTCACACGCGTCTTTAGATCTATACTCAGAGAGCTTTTCTTATGCGCCCACTCAACGTATTAATCGTCTGTGAGCATGCTTCTAACATCTTTGGTGGGGAGGCTATGCTTCCCCTCAACTATTTTAGATTGCTTTCAAATACACCACATCAGGCGTATCTGATTACGCATGAGCGCGTCAAAGCCTCTATTCAGCAAATTGCTGATATTCAACAAGATCACGTGTTTTATATTCCGGATACTTGGATGCATAAAATGCTGCATCGGCATTTTGGATTTTTACCAGAACGCGTGCGCGTTGTGATTATTGGTTTTTTAATGCACCTGATTACCCAATGCTACCAATGGAAATTGGCCAGAAAAATCATTCGCGAAAAGCAGATTGATGTGATTCATGAACCGGCACCGGTTTCTGCCACACAACCGTCCGCCATGTTTGGGCTAGGCGTGCCGGTCATCATCGGCCCGATGAATGGCGGCATGACATTTCCAGAGGCGTTTGCTGATATGTCAGGTAAGTTTGAAAAAGTGGTGTACCGCTTGGTTAAGGTCGTATCAACCTTTTATAACTTGTTGATTCCTGGTAAGTTTTTTGCGGATATGTTGCTAGTGGCAAACCAAAGAACAGCCAATAGCCTGCCACGATTTAAATTGGGTAAGGTAGTTGAGCTGGTAGAAAATGGCGTTTTTACCACTAGAGACGCACCTATTGTGACGCATAAAGACAGCAATATTAATGTGCTGTTTGTTGGGCGCTTGGTGGATTGGAAAGCTGTGGATATCGTGATGGATGCTGTTGCTACCACAACGCAACAGGTGAACTTGATCATTGTGGGCGATGGTGAAGAGCGTGCATCTTTAGAGCAGTACGCCAAAGAGAAAGGCTATAGCAACATCCGCTTTGTCGGCTTGGTGCCACATGTGGAAGTGAATCGTTACTACGATGAGGCCGATATTTTTGTACTACCTAGCCTGCGTGAGTGCGGCGGCGCGGTGGTGTTAGAGGCCATGGCGCGTGGCTTACCAGTGATAGCAACTAACTGGGGTGGTCCAGCAGATTATATTACTGCTGATACAGGATATCTGGTGGAACCCTCCTCTAGGGAGGCCATGGTAAAAGCATTTGCGCATCATATTGATGTGTTGGCGGTGAATCCGACACTGCGTTATCAAGTAGGCGCAGCAGCCATTGCGCGCGTGAAAGCGCATTTTATGTGGGACAACAAAATAGACACCATGACGCACTACTATCAGCAAGTTTTATCATCAAATCGATCTTAGCCAATTTATCTATGTCACTTTTTAAAAAAACATTGAGCGAACATTGGCGACTTTTTGTCTTTGCATTGGTCGCTTCAGCTTTAGTGCTTATCTTTAACGATGCCATTTTGGAAATCTGGGTGCGTTGGGGAGAGGAACGTTATAGCCATGCGCCTATCGTCTTCTTATTGGCTATTTACCTAGCCTGGATTAAGCGGCATGAATTAAATGCAGAAAACACCCATGCTTGGTATGGCGTGGGGATAGTTGTCTTTTCGGCCATCATTTTGATGATAGGGGAGCTCAGCGCAATTTGGACTATCGTGCAGTATGCGCTGGTGTTCTTGTTGTTTGGCTTTGCTTGGACCATCCTCGGCGTGCAGATTCGGAAAGTTACCATCCCATTTTTGCATATTTTGGTGGTGATTCCTTTGCCTTACATGCTGGATGTGATGCTTTCCGGCAAGTTTCAACTCATGTCTTCAGATTTAGGTGTGCACATCATTCGCTTGCTCGGTATGTCCGTCTATCAAGAGGGTAATGTGATTGATTTGGGTATCTATAAGTTACAAGTGGTAGAAGCGTGTAGCGGCCTAAATTATACCTACCCGCTGATGACCATCGGTTTGATGATGGGGTATATGTATAAAGCGCCATTTTTTGCGCGGTTTCTGCTGTTTATTACCACCATTCCTATCAGTATCGTCATGAACAGTTTCAGGATTGCGGTGGTAGCTTTGTTTGTCAATCACTCTGGCATTAAAGCAGCAGAAGGCTTTATGCATTATTTTGAAGGTTGGGTCATCTTCATTATTTGCATTATTACCTTGCTGATAGAAGTGAAAGTGATTAACCGTGTGCTTGGTAAACGTGAGTCCTTGGCAGATTCATTTGATTACCTTGAAGCCAAGCATAGCATTGCTGCAGATGCATCCAAGGTCAGGATCAATAAGCGTCCAATCGTGATTGCCTTCATCTGCATATTGGTGACAACCTTATCTACGCTGACCATTCACCATCGCGAAGAAGTCATCCCAACGCGTGTCACGTTTGACCAGTACCCGCTAGAAATAGACGGCTGGGTAGGGCGTCGCCATGAGTTCCAAAACGGCGAAAATGACATACTTAAACTCAAAGATTATTTCTTGGCAGACTATAACCGTGCCAATAGAAACGTAGGCGTGTATTTAGGCTATACCGAATCGCAACGCCGTGGCTTTGTGCCGCATTCCCCCAAAGCGTGTATTCCGGGGGGTGGCTGGGAAATTACTGACACCAAGTTACATCGTATTGACTTGGATGCAAACAAGCATTTTGAAGTGACGCGAATGGTGATTGCCAAAGGCGAGTCTAAACAATTGATTTACTACTGGTTTCATCAACGTGGCCGTGATTTATCGAATGAATTCCCCATGAAATTTGCGCTATTGTATGACGCGATTAAGCTAAACAGAACCGATGGTGCGATTGTGCGTTTTACGACGACAATTTATAAATCTGAAGCTGAAGCCGACCAAGTGCTAAGTGAGTTTGTGCGGTTGAGCTATCCGCAATTTCCAACATTTATTCCAAACTAACAATACGTACTGTGTTGTGTTGAAGTTCCCCTAGAATCGGGTAGATGTAAGCCCGATCCTGGACATGGATTAGTTGTTTGTATGGGAATTTGGTTGTTGTTGCCCAGAGTAGGATTGAAAGATTTAAAGTATCCTCTGTAATCTCCGTCAAATATAGCTCTCAGGGTGATGCGTTTTAAGAAGTACCACGAGAGCACCACATGCGATTCTAGAAGTCGACAATCAAACACTCAATATTAACTGGCGTCCCCGTGGGGACACCAATATTATTTTCGACGCAGCCTGATTGGTTGTATACAACCTTCTTGGCTAAAAACAACCGTGACCGCTTTCAGTATCATAAAGATATACATGTAAATACAGTGGGTTAAGCATTGGTATGTTTTTTGCAAAATAGCCTACTGACTTGTTATCTTTAGGTGCTGAGAATGATGGAGTGGTATGGTATAAATCTGCGGTGGGCATACTCAGAGCTCCTTCCAGGTATCTATCGCCAAACAGTATGTAAGCAGAGTGCATTAGATATATTGCATGATGCGTTAGTACGATTTGCATTGGCAAAGAACCCTAGTCGTTTAGAGCAGCCGCATGCGTTTTTGCAAGTGATTGTGCGTAATCAGTTAATTGATGAATACAATTACAACAAACGCTTTACTTCACTGGATATTGAGTGGAATGGGTCTGACGAAGTAGCCACTTCTGTATCTCATGCGCAAGAAAGTGATGAATTTTTTACGCCCTCAGCAGAGCACATAGCGGACATCAAACAACGACTGGAAGCCACTCAAAGGCTGATAGAAAATCTGTCTCCACGCTGTCAAGAGGCTTTCTGGTTATATAGAATCGAAGGCCTGAATCAAAGTCAAATTGCTCAAAAACTTGGTGTGTCGCGGAATATGGTACAACGTTATGTTACTCGTGCGATGGTTGAGCTGGCAGAAGCGGAAGAGCTGATCAGGTAATTGCGCAATGATCAATAAAATCCAAAAGAGAACACTACGAGAAACTGCTGCAAACTGGCTTTTTCGGCTTCAAGAGATAGAAGCTGATCATCCAGATCGGGGCCGTTTTGAGAGATGGCTTTTGGAAAGTCATGCGCATCAAGAAGCATATACAGAGATGGAGCGCATCTGGCAAAAGTTGGATTCGCCACAACAATTGGGCCTGCTAACAGATGGTCTTAGAGAGAGAAAACACAGGCTGAGTGGTAGTCGAGTCAAATCCGCTATCACTACGCTAAGTGTTATTTTATTTGCTAGTGTTGGCTTCTACACCTATCAACAATGGCAAGATCAGCCTCTATCGCACGTAGCAGCAGTTGGCAGAGCTGGCACCATTAGTAACCAGCAATTGGAAGATGGTAGCAAGCTCACCTTTAGTGCTAAGAGTGAGCTGGATATTACGTATTATCGTGACAAACGTTTGGTCAAACTCAAGCGGGGTGATGTCATTTTTGAAGTGGCTCGTGATGAAGGCCGCCCATTTGTCGTAGACTCAGGTACAGCCAAGGTTACGGTTCTAGGGACGCGTTTTGCGGTCAATCGACTCAAAAATCTCGTTCGAGTGAGTGTGGATCATGGAAAAGTGCAGGTTGATGCCCAAGATGTCAACGGAACTCTCTATGGGAAACCACTCATATTGACCAATGGTCAAGTAGCAGAGGTAAATGGTTATCACTCGCCAATCAAGGTAGAACGTGCTGCTTCTGATGGATTCAGCTTTGAGCAAGGCGTTATTACGTTTAATAAAGCTGAATTGCCAGAAATCGCGGAAACGCTTTCCCGATACTATCAACAGCCAGTTGAGCTGCAATCAGCAGATTATATTTACACGCATTTGTCTGCAAGAATCAAAACTCGTAATGTTGACCTTTTCCTAAGCGGGTTGCCTGACCTTGCTCCAGTCACTATCAAACATGAGTCAAATAGAACAGTCATTTTAGGTCAACAAATTAATCAAAAATAAATTTCACCAACCAGTGTGTAATTTATTTTGCACAGAGTTAGATAGGTATAAGCCATAACTTTTATTGGAATACCGGATGTCTAACCATACACGTGATAGCAACATGCACTTTAAGCGCAAGAAAATTGTTATAGCGCTTTTCACAGGATTCATCGCATCGCATCTGCAAGCTGCTGAGCTAAACACTAAGCTTCCGGCTAAAAAAGAAGCAGAGATGTTGGTTACGATTGATCTGCCATCTCAACCATTGGATATTTCGTTAAGTCAGTTTTCTTTATTATCTGGCATGGATGTTTCATATGATAGTGATTTGGCCCATAAGACACGCGCTCCCGGTGTTAAAGGGCGTATGACTCGTAAAGAGGCGCTTCAAAAACTACTTTCGGGTAGTGGTTTATCCGCTACGATAACTGGCGATAGTGCTCGAATATCCCAAGCGCCTCAGGAAGATAAAACTATCCAACTCGATGAAATCAACGTCCGCGCTAAACGATTTAAACAACTTGGTCCTATGCCGGGTCTTGCTCTCACCAAAGAGCAAATTGCAGGCAATATTCAAAGTATTACTGCCAAAGAAATCAAAGAAGCCCACTCGTTAAGCCTAGCAGACTTATTAAACTCCAAACTGCAGTCGGTCAATGTGAATGATTATCAAGGTAACCCATTTCAAATGGACGTGACTTACCGTGGCTTTACCGCCAGCCCGCAGATAGGGTCACCTCAAGGCCTATCAGTGTTCTTTGATGGCATCCGCGTGAATGAGCCCTTTGGTGATGTCGTGAACTGGGACATGCTGCCCATGAACGCACTCTCTGGTTTTGATCTCATTCCTGGTTCAAATCCACTTTATGGTTTAAACACACTGGGTGGCGCACTAACCATGAAAACCAAAAGCGGTTTTACAGATGCCGGCATCTCTGCTGAAGTGCTGGCAGGTTCATTTGGCCGCAAACAACTGCAAGCCTCTGGTGGCTGGAACAACGCCATAAAGGAAGAAGGCAGCTGGGATACCACAGGTGACTATGCTGCATTTGGTGCGGTTAACCTGTTTATGGAAGATGGCTGGCGTGATAACTCACCCAGTAAAGTGAATCAAGCCTTTGGTAAATTGGAATGGCAAGGTGACCGTGCCTCGCTTGCATTCTCCGCGTTAGGGGTTGTGAACAAGCTGACAGGTAACGGTACTGTGCCACAAGAGCTATATCGGGAAGATCCCGCGGCCGTATTCACCTCGCCAGATGTCACCAGAAATAAATTGATACAGTTTCAAATTGCCGGTGCGTTTGATGTGAATGACAAGGTGAATATTACAGGACAGGTCTATCACAGGCAGAGTAATCGTAGATCAAGTACTGGCGATATTATTGACTATGAATCATTTAATGATCCTGATGCCAGTGCAAGCCATCATGCAAGCCGCCGTGCCGCACCAGGTGAAACGATTAATTGCGCAGTAGCTGACAGTAATCAAGACGGGGTGCCCAATTATTACGTACTGGACGATAGTATGTTATTCCCTTTTTTGTTTTCCGGTAACGGCACACCTTTTAACTACGATTATAGTTTAGCCACGCTCAATGCTGATTTGCCACCAGATTTATTTGCAGCGATACAAAACACTTTAAAAAGCAATCCAATCATCAGTCCGCTCTCCAATGACGGTTGGATTGATACCCCGAGTGGGGGCGGACACCTTTCCCAAATGCTTAGTCCGGGCTTTGGGCTTACTTACGATGATAGGGATGTAGATGGGAATGTGATTGCCACCAAGCATATATTTACCGCCCCCCCCATTAATGCCGATACTTGTGTTTTACAGAGCGCAGGGTTGAATACTGGCAAATTGGGAGAGCAGTTAATATTAGCGGCTTTACCTTATCGAGATAGAGATGGGGCAAATGACATTGTCTCTGGTGGTAAAGCTGCGGGGGTAGTTGAAGGCACTCCTACTGGCATCATCACTAAATCGGGTATTGAACAAACGACAAAAGGTGCGAATGTACAAATCAACTTTAATCTGGATCAACATAAGTTGATGTTCGGCAGCGCAATCGTTCAGTCTTCTTCGGATTATGGTGCAAAGCAGCGTTTAGGTGTGATGGATAATAAGAGAAATGTATATAGCGACCCACTGATGCTGGGTGAGGAATATTACGCAGCAGACCATGATTTTGAAATTAATAAGTTTAACGGTAGCTCCACCACTAAAAGCTTGTACGTGAGTGAAACATGGAGCCCGACACAGACCCTGAATTTGTCAGTTTCTGGTCGTTATAACCATACCAAAGTTAGTAACACTGTTGCGCCTAGGGTGGCCGAGCGCAACTTAACGAGCTTTAATTTCTACAATCATTATCTATTGGATGGCGCGGTAGTGGTGCCGGGTGACACCATTGCAAATAGCCCGATTGACTTATCTAAACCGATACCTGCAGTCAATCCCTATTATTTTGGTGGTGGGGCACCCTTAACAATACTCCCTGGTGCCACTGAAAAATTCAAATATCAACGCTTTAATCCTGCAATAGGCGCTACTTGGCAGGCTAAACCTAATCTCAATATATATGCTAACTGGAGTCAAGGTACGCGTGTACCTTCGGTGATAGAGCTGGGTTGCGCTTACGATGGCACACTAGTCAGCAGGGGTAAAGATCAAAATGGGAACGATATACTTGCGCCACGCAGTATCGTTGAAGGCCGTGGCTGTGCGCTCCCTAGTACTTTGTCTGGCGATCCATACTTGCCACAAGTGAAAGCACAAACCTTAGAAGCTGGGGCGCGTGGCAAGTTTAGTGAGTTCCTTGAATGGAATATCACTGCATACCGCACAGATCTGCGTAATGATATTTATATGACTTCGCTCACCCCAGAGCTTAGTTTTTTTCAAGACATAGGTAATACGCGCCGCCAAGGTATAGAGTTTGGCTTAGCTGGTGAATACGGCAAGTCTGACTTCAGGATTAACTACTCACTCACTGAAGCAACTTTTCAATCCAGATTCAATACCATCAGCCCTAATAACAGTAGCAGGGGCTACTATGGTGTAAACGAAAATATGATTCAAGTTAAGCCCGGTAATGTAATGCCGGGGGTGCCATTCAATAATATCAACTTCAACTGGGGTTATAAATTAACCCCAAAATTTAAAATCAATACCACGGTGGTAGCGCATAGCGATTCGTTTTTGCGGGGCAATGAAAACAATGCGCATACGCCAAGCCAAGGCCCAATAGTAATCAGAAATCTTCAAAACCAAGGTAGGCCGGTCGCAATCAAATTACCAGACAACAATTACAGCGGCAAATCACCGGGTTATGCAGTCATTAATATGAACGCACGCTATGACTTAGGCGGTGGTTGGGCCGCAAGTGCCCTGATTAATAATGTATTAGACAAAAAATACTACACCGCAGGACGTTTAGGCATCAATCCAATTGCGCCATCTACCTTTGGTGCAATTGGGCCAGGTGGATTTAATTACAATTCAAGTGAATGGATCCCATCGCAATTTATCTCTGCCGGCGCACCACGCGGTGTATGGTTTTCGCTTAGCTATGATTTTGACCGCTCTAAAAAAACCGCGCTGAATACGGCCACAATCACCGAACCTAATCTAATCGATATTGCCCCCCCTAGCAATGTGCCAAGTATTGAAGAAGCTGCATTTAATAAGCAGTTGGATACTATCAAAGCGTTACCTTTACTTAAACGTACGCAAATATCTACCAAGGTGGCTAAGCAAGAAGTGATCGACAACGTAGAGGTGTGGCGTAAAGCGTTGGCCGAAAATCAAATAAGTGCTTACTTGGCCATGTATGCCGAAGGCTATAGCCCGCCTGGGATAAATCGCGAGCAATGGATAGAGACGGAAAAAATGCGCTTTGTGTTGAGTGCTGGTGAGTCTGTAGGTTTAGATAATCTAGTGGTAGTACCTGAAGGCAAGCGTTTAGTAGCAGTATTTGATCAAAAGACAGCAGCGAATCATCAGGAACAATCGGTTTTAAAAGCACTTACGTTTGAACTTAAAGATGGGCGCTGGCAAATCACGCGTGAGCAAACCACGCCTACTAATCATGTGATGACTACACCCAATAAACCAATAGAGGCTACCCATGAAAAGGCAAGTAGTTTGCAACGGTTAGACAGCCCTAAAAATACAGTGATGACTAAAGCAAATACCCTAGCTTACAGGGAGGCGAAATAATGAATCGATCATTAAAATTTAACCCAAGTAAATCAAACAGAATTAAATTAAATAATCATTTAATACGTATTTCTGTTTTATCAGCCCTGAATTACTTAGCGGTAGTCCATAGCGCATATGCCGATCCATGCGTCGACAACGGCGATGGTACCTATAGCTGCAGTTCTGCCAGCCAAAATGTAGATACAAGCTTGGCAGGCAGATTAATCATTGATAACTCAAGTGGTACAGCTACCTTTAGCAACATCACGACTGAAACCAGTTATTCAGATACGTTTGGTGGGCAGGCAACGATCACACATTCATCTAATAATGTGGGCGCAACAAGTGCCATTAGTTTTAGTGGAAATTACGCCGTTACCATTAACAATATTGGTGGTTTATTAACCATGGATAGGTCTGCCGGTAATTTTAATCCAGCAGGTTGGAGCACTGATTTAGACGGACTGCTTTATAACGACAGGGACGGCCTAGGCCCTGTTCTGGCTGGATATGCTGCGGTAATAAGTGCAGGCGCCAATGTGGATGCTTTAACCATCAATAATATGGATATTTATAATGTTGCCGGATATCCAAATAGTACCAACAGCATACTTGGATTTATTTCGAGCTCAGGCGATTTTTCGCCTACTCATTTTACTGCTACGGTGTTTACAAATACACCACTACTGACCATCAACAATACGACAAATGGCGGTTTTGCCAATATCATTGGCAACGTGGTCAGCTTTGGCGCGGGCACAACATTGATCAACACCAATGGTGGCGGACTATATGGCAATATTTATGCTGTAGATCGTAATCCATTGCTAGTCGCTGCGCAGACTCAATACTTTCAACAGAACGGTGTTGAATTACCTTTGGCATATTCAACCGATGATGTCGGGATTAGAAACAGCACGATTAACAATAGCGGATTTTTGAGTGGCAATATTTACTTAGGTTCTGGTGAGCATGTAATCAACAGTACAAATGCTAATGGTTTTAGTAGTAATATTTTTATTGACCAACGTGAAGTTGCCGTTGTGGATGTTGTTGGCGGTGTGGCAACACCACAAACGCCCATTCATGGCGCGCGTACTTTTACCATGAACGATATTACAGACAGGGGCGGTTATAGCGGGCAGATGAATATCATCGCAACTGCAGACTCTGTGAATACAATCAACATCAGCGCTCAGTTTTTAAATGGCGGTAGTTTTACGGCAAATGGTTTAGGCATCAACACATTGAATCTGAATTGTGCAAACGGGCTTACCTCTGCTGACACCACAAAATGTCAAATTATCAATAGCAACGGTAATGTGACAGGATTTACCAGCTATAACCTCACAGGCAATGGCTTTAAGCTGGGAAACAACGTTAATGTTACAGATAGCATCAACTTAAATGCTAACTTGGTCGAATTAACAGTAGCATCAATTTTAACCGCCCCATTAATCACCATTGGCCAGAATACGACAGTTGAATTACTGCAAGACAGCAATAACCCAACTAATCCACTTAATATTGTGAGTAGGGTAGCGGGCAATTTAGTAAATAACGGCACGATCAATCTCAACAGCAATACTTTGGAGGTTGACGGTAACCTTGTAATGAATGCCGGATCTAAAGTGCAGTTGAATGTAACACCTACGACTCAAGGTCATTTCAATAATACAGGTACCGCTACTTTTGATGCTGGCAGCACGTTGGCTCCTGTCGTTAATTTAAGTGCATTTGGTACTTACACAAATATTCGTAATGGTGAGACACGCACCATCGCTAATAATGCCAGTGGAATACCAACGATTGAAAACGCCAACAGTTTATTGCAATGGTTAGCTAGTACAAGCACTGGCGATTTGGTCATTACTGCCAATATTGGAGTGACTGATTTTTTAGCGCCTAAACTGACTACTGCCGCCAAAAATGCAGTCGATGCGCTATTTTCTTATACAGGAAGCGAGAGCTTGTTTTTGGGCTTGCAAGCTCAACTTTTAGCCCAGCGCGATGAAAATCTAGTACAAGCTGCAGAGCGCTTGCACCCGGAAACCAATGATGGTGCTTTCCGTATGGTGCAAGGTAATACCGATAAAGTGTTTGGTATTTTAGAATCGCGGCTGACCAATAACTATCTCAAGGCAACGCCAGAAAATATGCAAGTAGCTACGACAGGAAAGTTAAGTAACCTTGAAGACGGCAGTCCTACGTTAAGCAAAGCTATCTGGGTACAAGGGTTTGGTGATAGAGGTTTACAGAATGGCTTGCAGCAATTTGATGGCTACACTAGTTCAGCAGCTGGCTTTGCAGCAGGTATCGACCAAGCCTTGGATGCTGCCGGCAATCAACAAGTAGGATTCGCTGTAGCTTACGCACGTGGCAATGTGACCAATACGGGTAACACCGTTAATAATCGTTCGGATATCAATAGCTTTTTAGGCGCCGCTTATGCTTCATGGGCAATGGATGATTGGTATATCAATGGCATGGTTGGAGTAGGGCGTAATACTTATGAAACGTATCGTCGATTGTTAGAAAATACCGCTATTGGCCGCCACGATAGCTGGCAGTTCTCTAGCAGGGTCGATGTGGGTATGCCATTATTAATGAGTGATAGTTTTACTTTTATACCATTGGCATCCCTGGATTACAGCCATATTAAGGAAAGTGGTTATAGCGAAAACGGTAAATCTTTAACACCATTATTAGACTCTACTACTCGGCCTGACTTAGCGCCACAGCCAGTCTATATCAATGGCATACCTCAATTTAATCAGGGTCAAACACCTACCAACTTAAAAATAGATGGCCGTACTTTTGACTCTGTGCGTGGTGGATTTGGAGCTAAAGCCATTTATACCTTGCAACAAAATGACTGGGCCGCAGAACTGGAGTTACATGGGTTATATCGCCATGAATTTGGTGATATCGCGCAAGACACAACTGCACGTTTTGCTGCAGGCGGTAACAGCTTTCTTAGCCCAGGCATTAATCCTGTGCGAGATGATTTTGTTTTGGGCGCTAGCCTGCGCCTGACTGGCGACGATGAAAATGACCAGGTGACATTATTAACCACCTATGACGCCAATATACGTAAGCAGTACTTTGGTCAAACCATGACATTAAATTTACGCTATGACTTTGATAAAGCGCCAAGCTATAAAACGGCAGCAAAAGCCAAGCTAGCTAATATGGCGGCAAAAAAAGTACTAGAGCAAAAATTTGGCGCAACAGAAAAAGATATTGCAGCGATTAATCAAGCCATACAGCCAGAAATGCAATTAGCTGATGATGAAAATGTGTTGGATGAAAATCAACAAGCCATTGATACCACTATTAAGAATTGGACTGCAGCGTTAGGTAATAAAAATCTGGATGTTTATTTTAATACCTATGCAACAGACTTTATTACGCCAGATGGAAGCAGTCGCCAACAGTGGGAACGCAAACGCAAGGCAGAGATCAGCAAAGAGAATAACCCTGCTATCAATGTATCGTATCTAACGATAGAACCGAATGGCAACCAAGCCATCGCTGTGTTTACCCAAACGATGGTTGCTGATGCACAACAAACATCCGTGCGAAAAGTAGTGGGTTTAGAGAACAGAGATGGTCGCTGGTTGATAGTGCGAGAGAACAGCATGGCGATTAGCCAGTAAGTGAGAGTTTAATACATGTTAATAAAGCATATAACAACATCCCAGTATGTAAGGTCTGCAGAATTTGCAGATACTGCTACGATTGTGAACGAAGTAAAATAGCATGGATTTTACTCGGAATTTTGTATCAATTTGAATCAAGAAATGAATGATCATGATGCGTTAATTAGTAATATTGAGCACATTGCTGCCCGAGTTGGATTACGTGTAACGTTTAATAAAGAAGTAACAATTTGCATTTTTGAGGATCGGTAATTTTATATAGTTTGATTCTTTGTTTCTAAAGTTTACAGTTAGCCGCTAGTAGTCTTTTGATACTATCTAGAAAAGTGCTAGCTGGTGAGCTTAGGCTTCAATACGCATTAAATAATTTAAACCGCCAATTAAGCGGTTTTTTTATTTCAGTCAACCTGGAAGTTAAATCTAAATCAAAACTAAATGGTGTAAACTGACCGAACGTTGTGTCAAACAACCATAAATAAAATTTTTACGGATAGTTTTGCGGGTAACTTTATCTTGATTTTGATATAAGTTATTGATTTTAAATGTTGAAATTTATTAGATGGTGCCCAGAAGAGGCTTATGTTATTTTAGCCATCCTCTGTAACCCGCGTCAAATCTAGCTCTCACGGTGGTGAGTTTTAAGAAGTACCACAAGAGTACCACACTCGACTCTAGAATTCGACAATCAAACGAAAAGACTAACAATAATTTAATGAAGTTTGTGAAAAAATTTCATGTAAATTTATGTATTTCCTGAAGTACTCCCATTTAGTTATTTACACATTCTGTTTTTACTTGTTTAATCCATCTTGATTGCCTTCCAAAGAGTTATATTTTGCATACAGAAAAGTGACTACATCACTAACCGTATGTGATCCTAGATGTAACTGAAAATGTAACAGGGGCTATTGTTCTGATGGAATTCCAGTTTATATTTACAATAAATTTTATGTAATAAAAAGGGAAAGTAATGAAATTACTTATATTGCATCTAAGTGATATACATGTACATGAAAACAATAATCCAGTGCTGGAGCGTTATGAAAAGATCGGCGCAACTTTATTGTCAGTTATGCCTGATGTAGGTGCAGTCTTCATTGTTGTTACGGGTGATATTGCTTTTTCGGGGTCGAAATTAGAGTATGAACATGCGACAGTATTTCTGCAGAATTTAATTAAATACATAGAATCAAAAATTTCAATTCCTGTACATGTTATTTTAGTTCCTGGAAATCACGATGGTGAATTTAAAAAATCAAGTAATACACGAAATGCGACCATAGAAAAAATTCAGGAAAAAGGTGAGTCGTTTATCGATGACGAAGTCATTGAACATTGTACATCCCTACAGAAGAATTATTTTGAATTCGAAAAACAGTTTGCCACACCAAGCATTAGCGACCCTTTGTGGAAAGAATATGATTATAAATTTGATGATTACAATATTGCTTTCAGCGCAATAAATGCAAGTTGGATGTCAAAAGTACCAGAGGAGCAGGGTAAGTTAGTTTTTCCTTTAAAAAGATATAGTTCACTTCATAACCGTGATGCAACAATTAGAATTGTTCTATTACATCATCCGTTGAATTGGTATTCTCAAGGCACTTACCACCCATTGAGGGATTTATGCCGTTCTAGTTTTCAGATCATCATGACTGGTCACGAACATATAAATTCTACGAATATTACTATTGATGATTCTGGGCATGAGTCTATTAACTTGGAAGCAGGAGCCCTTTCCCCACACAACTCCAAAGATTCTGTATTTTCTGTCTTAACTTTAGATTTAGGAAAAAAACGTTTTGCCCATGAAAAATTCTTCTGGGATGGCGATATATATCAACCGTCAAATGGATCAGCTGTATGGGATTCTTTTTTGGCGTTGCCAGAACCAAGGTCTAGTGGTTTTCAAATAAATGAAATTACTATAAATAAAATTGAGTCGTTAGGGGCTACATTCGCACATCCAAATCTTGTTGATTTAAAGCTATCAGATATATTTGTTTACCCCGATCTCTTAGATATAGATTCGGAAGATGATCAATCAGAAAATGTGAGTTCAGATATATTATCTAAGCAACTCGAAAGCTTAGGAAATGTAATAATTTTCGGAGATGATCATTATGGTAAAAGCAGTCTACTCAACCATCTTTATCTTCAATTTCATAGGGTAGGCTATGTTCCAATACTATTAAATCCAAATGAGTTGAAAAGTGCGACTGAGGATCAATTTAGTCGGATAGTGAAACGTACTTTCACGCAGCAATATGATGAAGACTCTCTGATCAAATATACTCAACTAGATAAAAAGAAGAAGATTGCGTTTGTAGATAACATTGACAAACTTGGAACGCGAGGAGATGTTCTAGTTCGCGTCTTAGATTACTTGAGTAAACACTTTGGTTATTTGATATTAACAGCTGGTGATAGATTTGACGTAACTGTTTTATCCTCTCCAGAAGCTTCTAATGCTCTCAAACCTTTTAAATCATTCCGAATGCTTGGGTTTGGGTATAGATTAAGAAATGAGCTAATACGTCGTTGGCATTCAGTGGGATCAGCATTGCTGAATGAGGAACTCCAAGAGAAAGTACACAATGCTGAGCAGATAATTAGTGGGATATTAGGTAAGGGACTTGTACCTATGACCGCTTTTAATGTTCTTGTTTTATTACAAACGATTGAAGTCAATCAGAAAAATGCATTAGCAAATTCAGGTCTAGCTGAATATTACGAGTTTTTAATTCGTCGAAGTCTATACGATGCAAAAGTGCAAAGTGATGAGCTTGATGAACATCTAAGTTATCTCTCACATTTGGCATGGGAGATGTATCAACTGGACACGAGAGTGATAAGTGAAGATCAGATAGCAAAGTTCAATCAGATTTTTTCTGCAGAAATCCATAAAACTAAGCTTATTGAGAGGCTGGAAACTTTAGAAAAAGCAAAAATATTACTAAAAAATGATGAGGGGTATTACTTTACTTATCCATATTTAGAATATTTTTTTGTTGCTATGTTTATGTCCAATAATCTTGAAGAGATTCCAGATTTAAAGGAAAAGATAATACATTTTTGCCACCATCTTTATATCAAAAAGAACGCAAACATAGTTTTGTTTTTGACTCACCACTCGAATAGTAAATGGATTATTCAAGAAATTGCTTCTTTATTATCAGAGTTACTCAGCGACATTAAGCCTCTAGAGTTGGAAACTGACACCAAGCTTATAAATACTTGGGTTGGTCAAAAAGCTCGTATAGCGGTAGATACAAGAGACCATATAACAAATCAAAAGCGGGTCAGAAAAAATGATGACAACCTTGCTAAAAAAGATGAGCCTGAACAAAAAACTGAATTAACTTCAATTCAGGAATTGGATCGACTTTCGCAACTTAATCTTTTGTTTAAGACAAGTGAGATTTTAGGGCAAATCCTCAAAGGTCGATATGGCTCTCTTGGAAATAAGGTTAAAGCTGAACTCTTAAAACAACTATTTGATGCACCTTTGCGAGGTGTTAATTATTTCTTAAGTTTAGTTAATGAAGTTCCTGATGCATTGTTAGTAGAAATAAGTGATCGAATTCGAGCAAAAGTACCTAATTTAGATAAAGAGAAAAGCGACAGAGCGGCTAAAAGATATATATTTTCTGTAATCGGGTCAGTAGCTGACTCATTTTTAAGTCGTCAAGGTGAAATTATTGGTTCGCCCAAATTGAAAAACTCTATCGAAGATTTAGCGAACTCAGATGGTGGGCTTTCTTACAGATTGGTTTCAGTAGCAGCTCAGCTAAGCTATCCTAATCATGCACCTATAGACGAAATTAAAAGGTTATCTGCAGAGTTGGATCAAAACTATTTCGGTTATAAAACATTGCAAGGTTTAGTTGCTCGCCACATGTATATGTATTATTTACCTCAGAATGATAGGCATTCACTAGCGTCGACAGTTGGTATTGATGAAAAGGGAAACCGTAGCATTGAATTTAAATCTCATGGGTCGAAAAAGGTTGCTAATCCCAATTCTAAAATTACTCACTCCAAAAGTTTAATCGCTAAATTGAAAGATTCATTTATAGCTAATAATCAAACTATAAAAGAGCGCTTATCTAAATATGAAAAAAAAATAAAAGATGTAAAAGACAAAAAGTAGCGACTCATTTTTTGTTGTTATGTAAGAGTCTTAAGTTAAGGTAAGTATTAAAAAAATAGATATTCACACATACTGCACAAATTATAAGAGTGGCTCTGAGAAGCACGTAAGTGAATCTCAGAGACATTTTCATTTTTGGGTTAATCGGCTGGAAGTCTTATTATTACTAGTTTAGCAGTATGCTTTGTCGTATAGGTTGTCTCAATGAGACACCTAGAGATTATCAGTCACCCTCAAAGATTACCTCATTGATAACAACCCGATTCTAGAAGGGATCATTGTCTTCAGGCACGAATAAAGGTTTAGGCTGTATGTATGGAGCTTCTCTCTCTAGGTCACTTAGGAGAGTTCTAGCCCAAGCTTTGATTACCTCTCTGCTATTGTCCATACTAGACTTAGCCTCAGCAATCAACTCAGCTGCAAAGATGTCTCTATCTCTACTGGAGAGGTCGGGCATATCTACAAGCTTAATTCCAGTACCTTGAGCGATAGGTTGCCCAGTGTACTCATCACTAAATTCTTTACTCATCATTGCTGCTACTGTTGGAAAGTCTGATTTCATCCATCTCGCTATAGTTTGATGAGGGATTAGCACCAGCTCGGCTGCAATTACTCTGTATGATTTGTACTTGTGTCCATCCTTGTTTGATTTGCTTTTAACATAACTCTTGAACATCTCGCGTTTGTCTGCTGAGCTTAGGCTTAGTCCGTTCTTGAGATTCTGTTGTGCACCCATATATCGCAGCAGATGAATAGATGTATTGTGGGACACCTCTATGACAATCGCATTGACTCTTGTTGAGTAAGGTACTTTATTATTCTCAAGTGCTGTTATGCGATGCCAACCATCTATCAGGCTATAGATGTTATTTCCATGCTTATCTGTTTCTTTTGCAACTAACACAGGAGGAAAGATTGCCCCGTTGTTATACGCCACTTGGTACTCAGCAGTTTTCTTAGGGCACATCTTTACTCTTGACTGTAGTGCTGCTGGTCTTAAGATTTCTATTAGTTTTAACTGTTGTTCTTTACCTTGCGATAAGCTTTGCATGTTCTTCATTTTCTTCATTGAATTGTTGGTGCTGACCAAGCATTATTACTAGCGCCTGATTGTTGTTGATTAATACATTGTGTTTCTCTTGGTATTTCCTCTGGAAGTTCTTGAGGTAATCAAAGGTTGGTATAGGTAGCGCAAAGCTCCTAAAGACCTTCTTATGTGTGTTGTCTTGCATTGTTTCCTTCGTCAGTAAGTTGATTGAAATGTAATGTGTTATTACTAAGGTATGTACGTTAGCGTGTAAGTCATTGATTTATCCGTTGAGACCGTTGATTAATATGGGCTTATTCTTAACTTCAAATCTATGTTCATTACTAAGGTGTACACTTCAACGCGTAAGCGTTTGATTCCACGTTAAAGTGGCTCATATGCACCCATACCAAAACCCTCAAGAATTACCCCTCTAGAACCCTTATAAATCCTCAGTGAGATATTGCACTTATTGACTATACCTAAACAAAGTGTTGAGAAACAATAAGTGGATTTTGTATCAGCGCTTTGGTGACCTAGTGCCAATGAAATGTCATCCTATAAATGCCTGAATTTTTCAAATCTGATGAAAATTGATGTCGAACTGAACATGCAGATATTTTGCTGTTATCACTGATTATTGTCCCAAAATATCTCGCCGCATCTTGTATTGGTTTTGATTCATACGCCTTAATGAATAGTTTGCCCTTGTTTTCTAAACTGAGTAATAAATTGTCTCAAACTCAAGTTGTTCACAATATCTGGGCTATCTAAAATTGCATCAATTATTCTATTTGCTTCAGCAGAGTTGCCATTCTTCTGTGCAATTAGCGCGCGCGCATAGTTGCCTGCGAAAGAAGTCTTATCCAGGCGTAATGCGATTTGTGTTTCGGTATGCCCTAATGGAAGTTGATCCTGCATCACAGCTATTACCGCCAATGTGCCATGATTTTCTGAGAAAGTATCATCTACAGCTAGCGCCTTTCTAATAGTAGTCTCCGCCTCATGCAAATTGTTCTGAGCTATCTGACACCATGCTAATGCCTGATATGACCCAAGATGCTGAGGCAAATGAGTAATTGCAGTTTTAAAGCAATGTTCAGCTTCTTTCAGTTTGTTTTGCAACATTAGAGACATTGCTTTACCTAGCCATGCACGTCCATTTTCTTGGTTAATTTGTAGCGCTTTTTCAAAATGTTGTATGGCTGTCATGTCGTCCTGTGCGCTGAGTGCGGCAGTGCCTAAACTGGTATGAGCCAGAGCGAAATTGGGGTTGGTTTGTAATGCTAGTGCAGCATGTTTTTGAGCATCTGCAAAGTTATTGGTGTCCACATATAACGATGATAATAATTCGTGGATTTTTCCATCTGCAAGGTTTAACTCAAGTGCTTGATTACTTAGCTCAATTGCTTGCTCAAGTTGTTCAATATCGTAGAGCATGCGTATTTGTAGATGCACCATTTGCGGTAAGTGTTCATAATGAGTGATTGCCCCATCTAACATGGTCAGTGCTCGTGCTTGTTGTGATTGCAAGGCTAGGCAGTAAGCAATATTGTAACGAATAACTGGATTGTCTGTGTCGTTTAGATGTAGCTCTTGGAACAAGTGAAGTGCATTTTCTATCTTCCCAAGTGATAGAAGACTTATTGCTTTAACCGAAGTTAACACTAAATGATTAGGCTCGAAGGAAAGACCTCTATCTGATAACTCTAGGGCAGATTGGTGGTGGCCTAATTCTTGAGCCAAGCTTGCAGCATCACAAATAAGTTTTATATTATTTGGATCTGACTCTAAAAATGTAAGAAATCTCTGAAGTTGTTCTTGGCTCATATTTTAAATTTCTATTCGGTTTTAATTGTTAGTTTAGCTGATTGGAGTAAGTTTCAGTCTATTTAGCTATACACTACTTATTCTAAAACTAATCTAGTTCTTAGAGTAAGTAATATGTATCCTGCTACTTTATCATATGAGGAATTGCATCTTTAACACTCTGTATTGAGTTTACCAACACAACTTCAATAAGCACTTTCATTATCTATGCAGATTTACATCAATGTAAAATGATTAACTTTTAAGTTAATACTATACTCAACTATTTATTTTATTTGTAGCTGACCAATTCAGTGAGATGTTTTTTCCTAGGAGTTGGCGCACCATTCAGAATTTATCCGTGTAAGTTTTACGCTAAACATTAACAATGAATCGATTGTATTAATATTTTTTCTATTTTCCCTAAACTAAATCAGATATCTCTGGATGTATTGGTTATAACGGGGAATCTCGCACAGCAATCGGAGTTTTGTAGCTTCATAACTGCATGTGATGATTACCCCTAACAACAA
>Ga0123388_1031150_pt1 | contig 29504 bp, 29 predicted proteins | sample T0HHNO3metaT_FD_89916 | JGI IMG/M metagenome (GOLD analysis project Ga0123388, IMG submission 89916) | Methane-oxidizing artificial microbial communities from Washington, USA to study methane cycling - T0-HHNO3 metaT (Metagenome... | ecosystem: Engineered > Modeled > Simulated communities...
ATAATTAATTGATAATAAGAAATGGTTAGAGGGTAAATGATCGACCCGGCATCCCAAGCCCAACTTAAAGTAGCAATTGCAGATTGTATCGGTTCCGATCAAAATGTTTTGGATACTTTGCGTACGGAAATATCATCTTTAAAATCCATTACTCGCCGTATTCAACCTCGCCTAACTACTTCTATTTCTCTTGTTGGAACTGATGGTGGTAACAATCAACTTCAGTTCGACCCGTTTCTCATCCAATTAGTCAGAGTCGTTGACAGCAGTAACAATGAATACTGCTTAGAAGCCGTATCTCCGACAACTCCGATTCAGAAACTGAATGATCGTCAATTAAACAAAGAAGGATATCCGCTTACAGCTCTAGGCGAAATGATGGCTTTCTTGAATGTGGACAGCTTGCAAAAGCTTTCCCACATGATCCGTCCAACTGATAAAGGTAGCCCAGTGTCGCCTAGCTGGGTGCAGGTTTACCGTGAACTAGTTGAATGGGCAATTCTTTTTGCACTGCTAAAAAAAGACTTTGGAACTGACACTTTAATTGTTTGTGATGGATTACTTCGCACTAAAGTTTTCGCTCAAGATCTTTTTCAGAAAATACTTCAAGGCATGAGCGATCGTATTGATCAGCACTGGAAACGCAATCGGAGGCGTGTTTATTTAGTAGGCGTAGCCAAACACAGTAAAGTACTCTCACGCTATCGACTTGCGATGGCCTTAGAAGGAGTGCTTCAGACAAATTATCCAGCATATGTTGAGGTGCCTCGTGAAATTGAGGAAAAAGCATACATATGGTCTGAATTCGCGCGTGGTAATGATCGGGCTGAAGAAGGTGGGGAAATAAATAAATTTGTAGGCGGAAAAATGTTTCTCGTGAAATTCGGCAGTAATCCACGTGACCCGGTTTGGCCGGTAGATATTTTTGTACCTCAGATTCAGGAGTCACAAGCAATAATAGGATCTATGCTTGCTGATGCTATCAATGGATTCCCTGTGCCTCATTACCCAAGATGTTTACAAAAAGCCCATGAAAATGCTGCTTTAGTTGATTTTGACTTCGATATTTTGCAAGACTTCATTTATGAAGGGGTGCGTAGCAGTTTGGGCCCTGACGCATCTACACTGGATGCTTTTCAATTACAGGATGCTGACCCCGCCCAAAAACGTTACGGATAAAGGAATAACACGATGCAATTTCAGCTTTTCCCTAAAGAGCAAGTTGTAGGAATTTTTAGAGGTTTTCAGCAAGGTGGAATGGAGTTTCATGCAGACTTGGTGTTGCCATATCGAAATGAATTCCAGAGTATTCCTATGCATGGGCAATTCTTGCTTGTTCAACTTGAAACACCAGATGAAGCTGTATTAGGTCGTATTGCATCTTTTTCCTCTGAAGGGAAGCTTTCGTTCGGTTCGGGTGAGGAGTTTAATATTCGTGCGGTACAGGAAGATCGACCTATTCCTGAAGATCTTCGTGAGCAATATCTAAAATATCGTGTAAATATTCGTGTTCTTGGTGTGATAAGGAAAAATGGTAAAGGATTAACATTTGTACCATCTCATCGACGTTTACCACATGTGGGCAGTCAAGTGGCTTTTCCATCAAGTGAAGTATTGCGCGAAATTTCTGGGCATAACATTACGGGAGCTTCGATTGGACACCTTGCGTTTGGTGAATATATTTATGCGGCTGGTAATGCTCAATTTGAGTCTCAAGAATGGATGCAGATTCTTGCTCCAGAAGTAATGATTAATTTTCCAGTAGAGTCTTTGGTTTCACGTCGCAGTTTTATTTTTGCTCGTGCTGGTTTTGGTAAATCTAACCTCAATAAACTATTGTTCTCAAAGCTATATGAAACTACACCCTTTGTAACCAAACGAGGTGACAAGCGTGTTCCTGTAGGCACAGTAATTTTTGACCCAGATGGAGAATATTTCTGGCCAGATGATAAGGGGCGACCTGGGCTCTGTGATGTGCCTGCTCTTGAAGATAAATTGGTCATTTTTACTGATCGTCGGAATTCAAGTCCATTTTATCAATCATTTGTTGCTGGAGGCATCAGGCTAGATATTCGTCGGCTAAGGCCTGGAGATGTTATTGCCATTGCACTAGGGCCAGAACGTCAAGATCAACAAAATGTGCGCAAGTTACGTGGCTTGTCTCAAGAAAGATGGGAGTCGTTGGTTAATCAGATAGATACTAATGGTAATGCCACCCCATTAGAAGATATTTGCCATCTTCTAGACCTTGATCCGCAGAGGCAGGAGGCTGAGGCCTTGGCTGCACGGAGTAACATGACAGCTATTGTCAAAATGTTACATGATAAAAGCAGTCAGCTAATGGATATGCTGATTCATTCGCTTTCGGAAGGTAAGCTTTGTGTGATTGATGTGTCACAAATGCGTGGCGGTCAATCACTAGTTTTATCAGGTTTAATTTTGAGACGTATTTTTGACCGTAATCAGCAAGAATTTACCAGCGCAGATCCAAAAACAATCCCAACAATTGCGGTAGTAGAAGAGGCGCAGTCTGTACTTAATGAGAATGCTCCGGCCTCTGAGCCTTATGTGGCGTGGGTTAAAGAGGGGCGAAAGTATGATCTTGGTGCTATGTTGATCACTCAGCAACCTGGCAGCATTCCTAGTGAGATTTTAAGTCAGGGCGATAATTGGTTTATTTTTCATTTACTTTCAGCCGGGGATTTGACCTCGTTAAAGAAGGCCAATGCCCATTTTAGTGATGATTTATTGAGTTCGCTTCTCAATGAACCAATTCCTGGTCAAGGTGTGTTTTGGAGCTCTGTTGGCGGCAAACCATATCCGCTTAGCCTAAGAGTCCAGTCATTCGAGAAACTATTTTCAATGCGCGATAAAGCTTACACTGCTCCTGCTGCTAACACATATGCGCGTACGCTTAGTGCCACTTTCTCTGGAATGAGGCAGCCAGATATTACTGCGAAAACTTCCATTGCTAGTAGCTCAATACCTGCTATTGGTGCAAGCGATGTAGAGCCAATTGACGTTATGGCTAATATTGAGGCCAAGGCCATTCAAGCATTAAAGGCCAATACCGTTTTAATAAGTAAAATCGAAACGACAGATGGAGTAGCATGGGGGGCGGTTAAAGCGTTTTTTATTGAGCATTTACCAGCCCATTTGGACAACAAGGATGATTTTGCTTACAACCTTGTTACAAAGGCACTAACCGAAATTTACGGAACACAAAATCAGTTTTGGGAATCTTACCGGAACCAAGATAAAAACTACACATCCTACGTCCGGAAAAAATGACAGCTTACCTATTTGTAGAGTCAAAATTGCATGAATTCAAAGCTAAACTTATTACATTGAAATGCAAAAGTTAGCGGTGACGGAAGAGGGATATAGGGGTATTCCAACGCCTTTATATGCATTTATTATCTTAAATTGTAATTAGCGATGTTTTTTATAACCGATTATCTAGCAATCATAGAGGAAGCTTATGGCAACAAAAAAATTTAAGGTTGGTTTTTTTGTAGGCTGTGTCGGAGCAGGAGGGCGCGACGGTCGAGTAAGTCAAACGCTTCTTGATTTATCACAACAACTGCAGTGCCAAAGCATCGTGTCGGGCGATGTCTCGTATCAAATCCGAGAACTTATTCCATTTAATAACGGTGCGTCGTTTCGTGGTGTTTTTGCAAAAATTCGCACAACCGATATCCCGCATATCGGCAGCACTGGTGGTGAAGAGAGGGAAATTGATCTGGATGATGATGAAGGCGTTATTGAGAAAAATCATTTTCTTTATTACCGTCAGAATGAGCTGCTAGTTTATCAGTCAAATGGGAACGGCAGCACTGTCGAAGCTTTTGGTCGCTATTTCTCCGACATTTTGAATCATACGACAGTATTTAATGCTATTCTTAAAGCAGATGCCATGCGTCGCATGATGAGCGCTGACCTAGAACCAAGAACGATTGAACTCAGCGTTGCCAGGCCAACCAATCCAGACTTATACCCGAATGATGACTGGAGCAGCGAGTTGTTTGGCTTGATGGCCGGTATTGATGGCTTCAAGGCTCGTATCAAAATAAGTGCCGAGGGAGCTGGAAGATCTAGAGGTCGGCTCATGGATCGCGCCAAGCGTGTCGCTGCTGCGTTAGTAAATAGCGGCAATGCAAACATTGCTAGAATTAAAATGGCTGGGGTTGAGCAACCCATTGATTTGATCGCTGATAGGGTTATTGCCCAAGTGTCGGTTGAAATGAACGGGCGGTACCCTGTTTCCGATGAAATGTTCCGAGCTCTAGGAGAGGCCAAAAACCAACTAGCAGAAGATTTGGATGCTGTCTTGGGTGGACAGAATGCTTTGGATTAGAATCAGCATCTCTGCAATCATAGCTTGGCTGCTATGGTCGCACATTGACGTATACAGCGTAGATGCATTGCACAATGCAGCCACCGCATTTGCTGGAGTTACTGCAACCATGCTAGGGTTTATGATTGCAGCTTTGTCTATATTAGCTGCTGTTGCAAATCAAAAGTTATTACGCAACATGCAGAAAACGGGGCATTATAAAAAGCTGCTTCACGAGTTGTACCATGCCTCTGCCGCATATGCGGCAGGGATGATTGCTTCTTTGACCAGTATTTTTTTGACCTCTCCATACCTTTCATGGGGTATTACGGTGACAATTTTTGCAGTCGCCTATTCTACTGCGATGATAATTTCTGTAGGACATAAATTCTGGGTAGTTCTAACCAACCTTCACTCAACTTAGTGAAGAAAGATAGCTAGCTGATCTTGATCGACGTCGCAGTGGCTTGCTTCAGACTTAAGTGCGTCGCACATGAAAATCGTATTCAACAGAAGCTATGGAGCTTGCTTTCATTTGATTTGCTTGGCGCTTTCCTGAATGTGCAGAATCAGCATTTCTAATTGAAACGACTTTCCATTTCACGCCTGACGATTCGAGTGAGTTCATAAATAAATTCTTTGCGTCAACTCTTGCAGAGGGAATGATTCCAAATCTTACAAACATGTGCAAATCATCAGAGCCTATATTGCTAATATTTTTCCATACTTGCCCAAGAGAGTTTGCAAAAACTTCCCTACTTCCATTAGCAATTTGATCACCTGTGTCATAATCAACATACTCTTTACCACCCAAAAACCAGTTACGAAGCCATTGATCTTGAACATAAGAACGCATCCCAAAATAAGGTGGTGATGTTATGACCATAGAAGGCATGCTTGTAATTGATTGATAAGTACTGGCCAGTTGAGAGTTTCCTGTCAGTACTTGTGTAATGGAATTTTCAGTCTGCTTTTCAAGTGTAATTAATCGCTCAATTTTTCTTCGAAGTACTTTTAAGATATCAATTTGAGGGGCGATAAGGTTATGTTTTTGCCAGTATCGGACAGCATAATCCGGTTTGGATGCGTACGTTCTTGGCATTTGATTAGAAAAATAACCCGTATTTTCGATATATTTTGCTCTAGGACCATGCAAGCATCCAAGTACAGCTGCACGTAAAATTACTGAAGCATCAGTATCGTTTTTAATGGCTAACAGAGCTTCTCGAAGACTACATAAATCTCTTAAAGTATCAGGATGATAAGCAGCCTTAAAGAAAGGCGTTTGAGGTATATTTAAAGGAACGTTGTTAGAAATTAGCTCGGATGCAAGTGTAAGTGGAGTTTCTAAATTTGTGGATGCTAGTTTGGCTTTTGCAATTGCTACAGCTACCGGGGATGTATCAATTCCCCAAGCCTCTGAGTTCAGTTGACGCGCTGCGAACAAGGTGGTGCCTCGGCCGCAGAACGGGTCGAGTGTGACAGTATTTTTGTTTTTATGTCTGCGAAGTACCTTAAGAGGGTACTCAAGAGGAAACATTGTAAAATAAGGACAAATGCCATTTAATGCTTTGTTTTGAGCAGCTGTTGCTTTGCGTATTTGTAAGATATTTTTGGCCGGTTTGTTCATTAATAATTCCTTCTGAAAGTTTACACATCAACCTTCCTATTGGGAATATAGATGTTTTAAACCAACTCAAGCATTTTTAAGAGTTCTGATACGAATTTAAATTTAACTTAATTACATCAAGAAGCAACTTTTGAGTAAATTTATCTGAGTATTTTATGGAGAACATTTCCTGCTATTCTAGTAAAAGACAAACAATAAGTTTTTAGAAATTATGATTTGCAACTGATATGCGTAATCAGCTTTGCGTGCACAATCGGTCAGTAGAGTCGAAAATTACCATGTAAAGTTTCTGGCTTAATTTACATCTTATATTTCACTTTTATACTCGGAGCTGTTTCAGTTGCAAGTACATAGAGTGTGGAGCTAGTAAACTATAGCCGTTGTTCTCTCAATCGCTCAGCATTTAGACGTTTCGTCAATTTCATAAACATCATAAATAGCACTGATGGTTTAGTATGGACGAGGCAACCTACTGTTCGTCAATTAAATAATTGTGAATATGCATTATCAAGTTGATTGTCAATTATATTCATACTGGTTGGATCGTTGTGTTTATTGTGAGCTTCTATTGATAGGTCACGCAGCTTTAAATGTTTAGGATTGTTTTTATCATATTCTGGTATTTGTATTGGTGGTCGAATTTTTCTGGACCGGCCATCGCTAGATTGTGAAATATATCGCTCAACAATTGGCGCATTCAAAATTGCGCAAATATAGTGCGCTTCATCCTCTGTAATAAACCCTCCGCTAGGTCTTTCACATATAGATACGGCATGTTTTTGAAAGAGTGGATATTTAGTATCACCCCATGGCGTGACAATAGCTTTAGCTACAGCAGCACAATGCTTTGTGTTATCACGAAATACCACGTGACAAGTCGCATGGCTATATTTTCCTACTCGAGCAACTGCGTAGAATTCGGTATTGTTTTTTTCACCAATTATTTTATCGTTATATTGAGTTTGAGATGCAAGCAACTGCTTATTGTCATTTAAATATCGCATTAAATTTGGACACTGCTTTGCTACATCTGCATGGGATATTGGTTTTCGACCATCTCCCTTTGTCGGATCATAGAGAAATGGCACATAATACTCTGGGGCTGTAATATGAAACCTTTGAATATTTACACCTTTTACTAAAGGTCTTAAAAATTTTGTTTCAAGCAATTTCTCATTGGATGAGATTCTGTGCTTGGATTTGGCGTGTTGGGAGTTTATAAAAAAGGTCATTCCATGCCGAGCCTTTTTAATTACAGGGGATAACAAATAAAGTTCTTGTGGGTAGAACTCAATACCTTGTCGGCTTATATAATTTGATCTGCCTGTAATTTTGGCAAAATCTGAGATGTCAGACGTATTTTGCGTGTAAGCAAAAGTGGTGTTAGATTTATTTGGGACAATAGCTTTTTTCTCTACTATTTCGAAAAGATCTTTTACGTCAGAAAATTTAATAGTATTTCGCTGATGATAAATAGCTTTGTTGGATAGCCCTTTCCCTGTTTTTTTTATGAATTGTGTAACAGGAATCCCTTTTTGATAATCAATAATTTTTGATGAAATAAAGAAAGTTAAGAATCTATGTTGTACTGGATAAAAGGGATTGCCAGCCTTAGTCCAGTCGTAAAATTCCTGGAAATATAATTGGCCTCCATCTCGTAAGGGTAATTTTCTAAAACCTTCATATGATTGCTGGAATATCATATTTTCAGGCATGAGGAATGCCAATATTCCATCTTTTGATAACCAGTTCTCTGCCGCAACGTTTGCAATTAATGCGCAGATATTCAAGTTAATACCTCCGGTAATGCTATCACCAGAAAATAATTTCCGGCTTACACACAAGGTTTTAATTCTTTCACGATAGTTCGCAGGTAGGTTCTTCCAATCGATCCAAGGTGGATTTCCTGCCAAAACTTGAAATTTGCCAATATTCGCAGTAGTCAGAAAGTTTGTGATAATTCTTGCCCAAATTCCGTTCCAGTCATTCCTCTCCAGATCAACAAGTTGTTCTGCTAAATTATTAATTGCTTCTTTTATTTCAGTTGTTATGTCAGATTCTTTAATTAACTCTAAGATTGAATGTGCGATCGAATCTGGATCTTGATTCTTAATATGTGTCTCGATAAGAGTCATCGTTTTCGAAAAAGTGTGCGGATTTCGTGTGGCACTTACTGGCAGTGTGATTTCGATCACGCCTTTTAGGGTGCTAATTTGATATTGTAAACATTCAACTTTACCTATTTTTACTCTTTGTGGAACATATGATGCATCACCCAAGTAAATTGGTATTTCGAATTCATCATCATCTGAGATCAAATGGGAAATGTTGATGAAATAATTAATTCTGGCAGTTAATACTGCGAGAGGGTTTAAATCAATCCCTTTAACGCGGTTAAGCACTTCATGTAGCTTGATTTTGCGACTTTTCCCTTCAGCTTCTTTCAATACCTGTCTCATCATCACGGTAATAAATGTTCCACTACCACAACATGGATCTAGGCCTTTCCAGCCTTTTTTATTTGTGATTTCAATAGAGCGAGTGACAAGATTGTCGGCTAGCCATGGCGGGGTGTAGAACTCTCCCAGACTATGCCTAACCTTGTCTGGGATTATTTGCATAAAGAGATCTTTGAAGAGGTCTTGTATTACGATATGTTCAGTACCAAACATCTTATGGTCTTCATACTGAGTGAGTACCTTAAACACCTTCTTCACAGATACCGCGATATCATCGCTCCATTGTTTTTCTGTACAATACCAGGCGAAAAAATCTCCTTCTAACAAGTTACCAAGCCCCATATCCCGGAAAATGGCACCTTCTTCGAGCCTATATAAATGAGTGCGGGTAGTAGTTAAATCTGAGTTGGATAGATCAGCAAACCCCATGATGTATTGTTGGGACCTTACAGCAGTAATGACTTTGTAAGCTATGATTTTTACTATAATTGCGTAAGCAGTTTGAATGGCATATAACGCCATATATTCGGTTTCATTATCATTTTCACAAATGGAAATGTTTAATGCTTTCGCAAGAGCTTCACGCCTTTCTTGAATAGCTTTTTGTTTTGACGTGTCATCATGGGCCAGCTTAAATAACGCTTTCCATTCATTGAAAAGCATTTGAGAGCGCCCGGTAATGTGACTTTTTAAGGTATTAAATAATGTAATTGATAGTTGGCTTGCAACCCCATTGGGTGAACAAAAATCTTTTACTAAATTTTCTGGGGTAAGTGCAGTTTTTTCTAATAATACGATGCTACGTATAAGGCGTTCTAAATGAATTGAAGATAAGTCTTCAAAATTTGTTTGCGTTAAATCTCCAGCTTCGCTAAGAATGACGAATTTTGCTTGAGTTCCGTCTGTGATAAAACCTATGACCTCATGGTTCTGTTGATGATGTAACGAAGACATGTAATCGCGTATTTGGCTTGTAGCACTTTGCCGACTTGATAAGTTTGTAAGCTTAGTTCGATGCTTATATTCAATAATTAGTGCACCCAGACGACTGTCAATGCGCCCTTTAGCCGCGTGGCGAAGGGTGTCGATACGTTCTTCTTTGTTAGGCAGAAATTGAATATTGAACTGTTCTTTGAGAAACGCATACAGCAAAATTTCAAAGTGATGTGCAATGGTTGCTTCGTTCTCGGCAAGTAAAGCCTGTTCTTTTATTTGATCTACCAGGGTTGTAAGGGAGTTGGCAAACTCAGGCTGACTAAGAATAAACTCTGTTACCTTGCTTTTCAGTAAAGTGTTCTCATGGAACTGAGATTGGGTATTAACCTTGCGCTTGCTCATACTTTTCCTACAGGTAGCCTTATTTCTTCGGCGCCAATTGCATTTAAACATTGAAGAGCAAAAACAAAGCTAAATGTACCCCTATTCATCTTGTTATTAATGCTGTGATAGGTTTCGTTAATTCCATTAGCTTTAAGCCTGTCCGCCAAGCTTTTATAATCAACCCCCCGAAGTTTCAGCTCGGCTTTCAACAGGTTTTTAGCGTGTTCTGTCCATTCGTTTTCGGTCATTGCCGACGCCTTAGTATCATATATGATATGAATACGTCATATATGATTAAATAAAATCATATATGATGTGTAAGTATTATATATGATATTTTGCGAAGGTCTATTGTTTTGGGAATGTCTGATCAAATTAGATTTAATACAGAAGATTTGTCTAAAACATTATCTGTAGTAATGAAATGCTGGGTGTTCTTATTTACGCCACATTGTCAACGAGCATTTCTAGGGAGTGTTCGTAATATTTAATGGACTGAGCAATTTCGATGCAATTTAGCGATAAACAACCCAAAAGGTTTCCCAGAACTAAATGAAGTATAGATTGTGCTCAACCTCTAACTGATGAGACATTAAGCCAACTTATTCAGTTTACTCTTTAAGCTTAAAAAACCTCTGCACCTAACCTTTGACGCTTTTGTAACTTCAGGAGGGATTAAAAACATGCTTTCCTGCGTCCTAATAGCATCCTTTACCAGTTGGCGTGACTGTATCTGGCCTTCGCGTTTAATTCGCAGGATTTCAGCTTCGCTAAGTTTTATTGTTTGAACGGTTTTCATACTTGAATAATAGCTTGTTGCTTTGAAAAGATCTAATCTTCATATTCAGGCTGGCAGCAGATGGGTAATAGCGTCGGGTACGGGAGTCAGACGTCTTATGCAAGTTCTTTATGCGTGGTTTGTTAGTTGTGAGTTTGTCAAACGCTTTTGTATGCCGGAGCAGTTCATTGATGACAGACGTAAGGAGGCAATTGCGGTGGCGGTGATGGATTTGTTCTCACGTCGCATTATTGGCTGGTCTAGGCAATCACGCATTATCAGAGAACTGGCGTTGGATGGATTGCTGATGGCGGTATGGCGCAGAAAACCAAAGGGTAAAGTATTGATCCATTCGAATCAGGGAAGTCAGTACACCAGCGAAGATTGGATGCTGTTTCTGAAAGCTCACAATCTTGAACCCAGCATGAGTCGCCGGGGTAACTGTCATGATAATGCTGTGGTGGAAAGTTTCTTTCAACTACTGAAACGGGAAAGGATTAAGCGAAAAATTTACAACAATCGTGATGAAGCAAAGCAGGATATATTCGATTACATCGAGTTATTTTATAACTCGAAACGAAGACATAATTCCAATAATCTATTATCTCCGATAAACTACGAAAATCAGTTCAACGTTTTTATTTAGGATTTACTTTACGTTAACTGCAGTAAGGCATCGCGTACCAAGGAGATGATATGAATCAAAGCGATCAAGAGTTGGCCCACAGAATAAAACTGAAATTCGGAACCCCGCCTCAGTCTCCGACGGAACTTGAACTTTCAAATATAAAGGGAGAGTTGAGTGCGCTTGTTGATCGCGGTGTTGTTCCAAGCGAACATGATTGGTTCTACATCATAAGTAAATACTGTCCAGACACAGGGCGGTATTCATATCATGGGCTAGATAATTCCGATCTGGTAATGCTGCTCCAGCTAGCGACTGATAAAAAGTAATAGGGGTAAATATGAATATTCGTTCATTTAAAGCAGAGCTAGAGTCAGCCTTGATGATTACTAAATGGTCACCAACTGATAACCAGCTTTTAGAAATTGCCAAGAAGTTAAAGAACTTTAAGGGTGAACCTACTAAATCCAATGTCGAGAAGGTTGTGTTGGATGTGCTGGGTAGTTATGAAGCAAGGATGCTGGAGGGCGTAGACAACTCTGATCTCACAACGCTTCTCATGCTTGCGACAAAAGTGGATAGTGGTAAATGACAAATGAACAAGCGGTGCTTGAAGCGGAAAATAAGGCGTCTGAATTAAAAAAGGCATACACTGGATTCCTGACTCCAATTGTTGTCCGAATCCATAAAGATGCAAGCGAGCCAACTCTTGAAGAGCTTCTTGCTTGTCAGCAATTTGGTGCGGAGTATTTCAATTACGTAGAGAGTTTTGTTGGCACAAGTGGCTTGCTAGGGGCACACGCAAATGGAAAATGGGTAACAGGTTTTGCCGAGACATGCCATAGTGTTCTTGATGCAGTGCTGGCCCATCATGACTTTCTAAACAGTCATTCCGGTGTTCTTAAAGCATCATTGGTTAAACCAGATGTGAACTCATATGCAAATATGCAGCGAATGACAAAGGAATACCTCCAAAAAGAAACATGGCAAACTCTTGAGCAGCAGTATCGGGCTAGTTCTTTGCCTGTGGCGGGCTTTAAAATGAAGGAGGCAAAAGATTTGAAAGAAACACCAAAATGGCAGCTTATAACTGGGCTAGTTATAGGGGTCTTGTTCGCGCTGGTTATTTTGGTTTTGGTTGTTTTTATACCAAACCCTACGCTTTCACAGTTCTTCGTGTTTCGAGGGTTGTTTGCTATATCGTTGGCTGCTGTGGCCGCTATTATTCCGGGTTTGCTAAACGTAGAATCAAGATTTAATCAGTTTTCAGTAAAGGCCACAGGCGCAATTGCGGTATTCATATTGGTTTGGATGTTAAATCCGCCTGCATTGATTGGCATTTAACAGAACCATCCAGACTGCGAACCAGAAGCTTTGAACCGGCGCCATGAGTCCTCACTCACCCCGGGATATTCCAGCGCGCTGCAGTCATCCAGTTCCAGTCGCAATTTTCCGGCACTGATTTTGGTCATTTCCATAGTGATTTGTTTAGCTAAGTGGGGTTGATAGGTGTGCTTGATCTGATTTTATAACCAAGCATGCGGTCGCTCAAGCTGTAATAGGTTAAGCGCATATGACTTAAGGATGAACTGCGATAATCTTGTAGATAAATTTAAATAAAAATCATGAACCTGAAGGGTAATTGTGATTTATGCGTAAATTTATGGCGCAGCTAGTGTTTTATGAAGCTGTTTGATTGAGGGTTATGCTATGTTGTCCATGCGTAATCACTTGATTCTTATAGAAATGAAGATGCCATATTTGGGCTAACCAACAAATATGTACTTAACAGGCTGCCGTTTTAACGCGACAGCCTGTTACGGTCTGTTGATTATTTCGCACTCAGGGCGTTGTAAGAAGTGATGAGGTTGCGGTAATCCGGAATATGGTCAGAGCACAGGGCGGCCAGGCCTTCGATGTCGCGGCGCCAGTCACGATGCAGCTCGCAGGCCACGCCGAACCAGGTCATGAGCTGTACGCCCGCGGCTTCCATGCGGCGCCAGGCCGCATCGCGGGTCATTTCATTAAAAGTACCGGACGCATCAGCCACTATGAACACTTCAAAGCCTTCTTCTATCGCAGCCAGCGCAGGGAAAGCGACGCACACTTCGGTCACCACGCCGGCGATGATGAGCTGTTTCTTGCCGGTTGCTTTCACGGCTTTTACAAAGTCTTCGTTATCCCAGGCGTTGATCTGGCCCGGACGTGCAATGTATGGCGCATCCGGGAACAGTGCTTTCAGTTCCGGCATGAGCGGGCCATTCGGGCCATTTTCAAAGCTGGTGGTCAGGATGGTCGGCAGCTTAAAGAACTTTGCTGCATCCGCCAGCGCCAGCACGTTGTTCTTGAATTTGTCAGGGTCGATATCGCGCACCAGGGATAGCAGCCCTGCCTGGTGATCAACCAGCAGTACTGCTGCATTATCGCGGTCCAGGCGTACATAGGGTTTGTTCATGATAATTCCTTTTCTTAGCGAGTTGTTAAGTGTTCAAGAGTGATCAATATTTATGCTGTTTGTACAAAACGGCCTTGGCTGTAGTCATCAAAAGCCTGGTTGATTTCTTCCACGCTATTCATCACAAACGGCCCATGCCCGACCACCGGTTCATTCAGCGGTTGTCCGCTCAACAGCAATAAGACACTGTCCTGCCGGGCCTCCAGAATCAGTTCGGTACCTGTTCGCTGTAACACGGCAAGCTCGGAAGGACGCACGGTGTATGTATCTCCCAGGCCAACCGCCCCATGTAATACGAATACTGCAGTGGTATGACCTTCAGGCAGGCTAAACGTTGTCGTGCTGCCTGCGTTCAGCCGCACATCCCATACATTCATAGGGCTGAAAGTATGCGCAGGCCCGGCATGGCCGGCGAGTTCACCGGCGATGATGCGGACTTTGCCGGCATTGTCAGCCAGCGCCACTTCCGGTATCTGTGCGCTGCTGATGCCTTGATAGCCGGGCGTGGTCATTTTATGTACGGCCGGCAAGTTCACCCAAAGCTGTATCATCTCGAAAGGGCCGCCGTTACGGGCATAATCATCACCATGATATTCCTCATGGATGATGCCGGACCCGGCCGTCATCCACTGCACTTCACCGGGGCCGATAGTGCCGCCTGCGCCGGTAGAGTCGTGATGCGAAACTTGCCCGTCATATACGATGGTCACGGTTTCAAATCCCCGGTGCGGGTGCTGGCCTACGCCGCGGCGTTCTTTTGTTGGCTCGAACCTGGCTGGCCCTGCGTAGTCCATCAACAGGAAAGGAGACATTTCTTCGTGGATGTCGCGGTATGAAAAGATGCTTTGCACCGGGAACCCATCCCCCACCCAATGGTTGCCATTGCTGCGTTTGATAAAAGCCAGTTTTTTCATGTTGTACTCCTCATTGCGTTACGATGATTCACACTATAAAGACATGACAAACCATCGACTAGATGGTTAAATATGAAATTACTTTTCATTTAAATGAACAATATGGATTTTAATGAAACGGCTGTATTTGTGAAGGTTGTGCAAGCCGGGAGCTTCAGTGCCGCAGCGCGGCAATTAGGCTTGCCCACGTCGACCATCAGTACCAGGATATCCAGGCTGGAAGCCCGGCTTGGCACTACCCTGCTGCAGAGAACAACACGCAGGTTAAGCCTCACGCAGGCAGGCACCGTTTATTATCAGCATGCTGCTTTAGGTTTAAGCTACATGCTTGAAGCGGAAGCTGCGCTTGATGAAGCCCGCCAGCAGCCGCAGGGCAGGCTCAAAATCACCGCACCTGCTGATCTGGGCGATCACTTGCTGGCCGGGCTGCTGGAAGAGACGCAACGTGAGTTCCCAGTCCTGGAATTGGAGCTGATATTAACGGACCGCTACATAGACCTGGTTGCGGATGGCGTGGATGTTGCGATCCGGACTGGGGAACTGCGGGATTCCAGCATGGTTGCCAAGTCGCTCGGTATCATCCGCTGGGCATTGTTCGCCCATCGTGACTATCTGGAACAGGCCGCTCCTTTGGCCGTGCCGCAGGATCTGCATTTGCATCGCTGCGTACAGTTTACCCCTTTAGGGCGGGATGCCTGGAACCTGGTCAGTCGCCAGCATGCACTGACGATACCCATGCCAGGCCGAACCATGGCGAATAACATAGGCGTTGTAAAATCCATGGCCGAGCATCAGCAGGGAGTGGCATTGCTGCCGGCATTTATCTGCAGGCAGAGCGTCAGCTGCGGCAAGCTGGTGCGTGTCTTGCCGGAGTGGGAGGGCACGGCGGACCCTGTGCACCTGGTGTATCCCAAACAGCGATTCATGCCACCTAAGCTACGCGCTTTTATCGACCTTGCGCAGGAAAAATTAAAGGCGCATTTCCTGGAGTAATCGCTCCTGGAATAGCGGTTTCCGGCCTAGCCGGCTTCTGTCAGCATGCGGGCAACTGCACGTTTCAATGGTGCGATACGATTGCTGATACGCAGGGAAGCCGCCCTGACCATGCGTGCCGGCATGGAGTCATCACCATACAGTTTTGCAATCGCATGCGTGGCGATAAAGAGCGGGCGTGTCCGGAGGCGATGTTTTCTTTCGTAGCGTTCAAGCATGGCTGTGGCTGCAATGCTGCCACCCCTGGCTTGTGCTGTTTTAATTTCATGTGCCAGCACATCAATGCCGCTGAGGCCGAAATTGAAGCCGTGCGCGGTTACCGGGTGCATGCCTACCGCAGCATCACCGATCAATGCAAAACGTTCTGCGACAAGCCTGCTGGCGTAGGCGGTCACCAGCGGATAAGCATGCCGTGTGGATTTCAGCTGCATGTCGCCCAGCCGGTGTTTGAAACGCATGGCCACGGCATGATTAAAATCAGTTTCGCTCATCGTCATGAGTGGCTGAATATCGGCTGTGGGCAAGGTGATGACGACCGATGACTGCATACCGTTCATCGGCAGCAGCGCAAGGGTCTGGCCATAATCGAACCACTCCCAGGCCACATGCCGGTGGGGGATGCTGTGTTCCATGACGCATACCATCATGGTTTTACCAAAGTCGTGCATGGTTGCCGCGATGCCCATGGCCCTGCGGGTTTCCGAGAACCGGCTGTCTGCCGCCACCAGCAGCTGCGCCGTTATTTCCTCTCCGTTTGCAAGGGTGATATGTGCGCCTTCGTTATTGGTGCCAAGCGCGCTGATTCTGGCTTCTGTCAGCAGCGTGATATCCGGCGATGCCTTGACCACCTCATAGGCGGCTTTGCGGATCAGGTCATTCGCTACCAGATAGCCCAGCTCCTGTTTACGGCTATCGCGGTGATCGATGTTCATGGCGTAAAGCGAAGGCCCGTTCAGCACGCGTGCATCACGCAACGGGGAAATTGCAGCCTGGTCTATGCGATTCCATATTCCAAGTGCCTGCATGAGCTGCACGGAGCGGTGCGTCAGCGCAATTTCGCGCCCGTCAAATGCGGGGCTGGCTAATTGGGATTCGTGCTGGCGCTCGATAATGGCGATGCGCAGACCGCAGCCGGCAAGCGCCTGCGCAAAACAGAGCCCGGAAGGGCCTGCACCCACAATGACAATGTCGAAATTCATAGGCATGCGACCATAAAGTATTGGTTTAAAGATCTTGGTTTCTAAAATGTCACCCATCATTGCGGCAAATGCATCTGCCGGCATTGACCTTGGTCAATGAGTCATGGTTTTGATGCATCACGGCAATGGAATCGTGCGCATGCCTCAAGACGCTGGCTGCCAGCATTCCCGTACCAGCCTCCAATGCAGCCAGGCTGATTGAATTTGTCATTGCCTGCGGCAATTGCAGGCATTCACAAGCCGCCTGGCGCTTTGATCTAGAATGTATATAGCAGGGTTAGCCATAGTTTATCGGTGTCTTTAATGCGCCCTGCTGCATATTGGTCATGCTCTGAATATTTCCCGTACTCTACTTTGGTGAGCAGGTTTTTGTTGTAGCTGTAGCTCGCAGCAAGATTCCACTCCTTGCCGTATTGGTCTCCGCTGCCACCGCCGCCAGTGTTGAAGTTCCTGTCCGAATCCAGCCAGTGGTAATCGGCCAATAATGCGAAATCGCCGATTTTATAAGCCGCGCTGATGAATGTATCCCTGATCCCCTCTTTCGGGGTGACAAGAAACCTGTCGACCCAGCCCTGGAATAAATGGTTAGTGCCAAACGGGGTCTGGAATGCATATTGGCCATGGTTGCTGCTGAGCAGCTCCTGGTCTGCCCGCAGGGAGAAATTGCCGAATGCAGCCCCTCCTCCCAGCTTGTAGTAATGGGCATCGATGCGGCTGTCACCTCCTGAGTAGTCCTGCTGGCGGGCATATTCAGCCGTGTACAGGAGTTTCCAGTCATCGCTGAGCTTGTGTGCGCCATCCAGGCGTAAGCCCAGGATGCGGTTGGACTGGTCGGCATGGTCATTGCCCAGCCAGGATTTTCCAAAGCCAAGGTTGTCGAAACTGGAGAAATATCCGTAAGCGCTGATAGATTCGGTGGGTGTGAATCTGTATTTGAAATTGGCAATTCCCAGTGCGCCATCGGTGCGCAGTTTGGTGTTGATCTGGCGTACGGATTCAAAGTGTGCCAGGTAGATTTCAGTATTCGCGATGGATTTATTGAGCACGGAGACACCGTCATAAACCTGCATCACCTGACGGAAACCGATGTCGCCGATGAACCTGACGTTATCCAGATTGACCTGCTGGCGGCCAAGCCTGATCCTGGTATCACTGAACGCGCTTGATTCCAGATAAAGCTGGTTCACGCCGGTGTAATCAGGATCAACGATCTTTGCATAAGTCGCTTTGCCCGGATGGCTGGAATATGCGTATATCGGCCCGCTGTAAGGCACCCCGTCGTTAAAGTTGTCCTGTAGCTGCGTGACGTTGATTAACTGGGCAGCCAGGCTCACATCATGGAACGGCGCCGTCTGCCAGCCGATCAGGCTACGCAGCGTCAAGCCACTGGCTTCGGTCAACCCATCCTGGTCAACATGCTCGTAACGCAGGCGGAAACTGGTCATTGCCTTACCGGAAATGACCGCCTCACTGATGCTGGATGGAGGCGTCACGGGTTCCGGTTCGGCAGCAAAAGACACAGGGCAGGCGCCGGCCAGCAGGCAGGCAATACCAAGGCAGCAAAAGCGCCGCATAAATGTGCTGCTGTACAGAGGTGCGGGTTTCATATGAGCTCCCAATCGTAAAGGTTGCATTGCAATGAGCCCATCATAGACCTCACTTAGAGTGTGTGTATTTGACCTTGGTCAAGTTGGCTGACAATCAGGTGACCCTGCTCCACCTTAATGGCCGGATTTTAAAATTGACCAAAGTCAAGGATATGAAATGGACAATCCTGTACATTCTGGTCGTCATTTACATTAACAGGGAGGTCGCAATGGCAACGAGATTCACTAAATCCATGGCGCGCAATATTTTCTTCGGCGGGTCGCTTTTCTTTTTCCTGCTGTTCCTGGCGCTTACTTTTGATACCAACCAGAAGCTGCCCAAACGCGATAACAGCCAGAACCTGACCGCTTCGGCCATTCATGGCAAGAAACTATGGGAGACCAATAACTGCATCGGCTGCCATACCTTGCTGGGCGAAGGTGCATATTTCGCACCGGAGCTGGGTAATGTGTATAAGCGCCGCGGCCCTGATTTCATCAAGGCATGGATCAAGTCACAACCGACAGGCGCGCCGGGCAGAAGGCAAATGCCGCAATTCAATTTCACGGAGCAGGAGCTGGATGATCTGGTTGAGTTCCTGAAATATACCTCAGAGATCAACACCAATAACTGGCCTCCGAATATCGAAGGTTAACCGTCACAATTACCAGGAGGCATTATGCAATATCAATCTCAGGCAGTGGCGAAGCCTTATTTCATCGCCGCAATCGCCTTGTTTACCGGCCAGATTCTATTTGGCCTGATCATGGGTCTGCAATACGTAGTGGGGGATTTCCTGTTCCCTGAAATTCCGTTCAACGTCGCACGTATGGTGCATACCAACTTGCTGATCGTGTGGCTGCTGTTTGGCTTCATGGGTGCAACCTATTACCTGATACCGGAAGAATCCGAGACCGAACTGTTCAGCCCCAGGCTGGCCATCATCACGTTCTGGGTGTTCCTGGCTGCCGGTGTGGCCACCATCCTGGGGTATCTTGCCGTGCCTTATGCCACGCTGGCAAAGTTCACCGGCAATGACCTGCTGATGACCATGGGGCGTGAGTTCCTCGAGCAGCCCCTGCCGACCAAGGTGGGGATCGTGATCGTGGTGCTGTCATTCATCTTCAATGTACTGATGACCATGCTCAAGGGCCGCAAAACCGCAATCAGCCTGGTGCTGGTGCTGGGCCTGGTGGGTCTGGCCGTGTTTTTCCTGTTCTCGTTCTACAACCCGCACAATCTGGTGAAAGATAAATATTACTGGTGGTGGGTCGTGCATCTGTGGGTGGAGGGCGTTTGGGAGCTGATTCTGGGCGCGATCCTGGCCTTTGTGCTGATCAAGGTGACCGGCGTGGACCGTGAAGTGGTTGAGAAATGGCTGTACGTCATTATCACCATGACCCTGATCACCGGCATCATCGGTACCGGCCACCATTACTACTGGATAGGCGCACCTGCCTACTGGCAAGTGTGGGGCAGCGTGTTCTCTGCGCTGGAGCCGATACCGTTCTTCATGCTGACCATCTTTGCTTTCAATATGGTGAATAAACGCCGCCGCGAGCACCCTAACCAGGCTGCCATATTGTGGGCGCTCGGCACCGGTGTGATGTCGTTCCTGGGCGCCGGCGTGTGGGGGTTCCTGCATACATTGGCACCGGTCAACTACTACACCCACGGTACGCAACTTACCGCAGCGCACGGCCACATGGCTTTCTATGGCGCCTATGCCATGGTCGTGCTCACCATCATTTCATATGCAATGCCGATATTGCGCGGCCGTGCTGCCAACAGCAACAAGGCGCAAGTGGTCGAGATGTGGTCATTCTGGCTGATGACGGTGGCAATGGTGTTCATCACCTTGTTCCTGACCGCGGCAGGCGTATTGCAGACATGGCTGCAGCGTATTTCCACAACGCCGATGAGCTTTATGGCAACGCAGGATTCAGTCGCGATTTTCTACTGGATGCGCGAAGGCGCAGGCGTGGTGTTCCTGATCGGCCTGATCGTTTACATCAGCAGTTTCTTTATCAAGGGTGAAACCAAAGCGAAGTAATCAGTTGCAGTAGTGTATGCACGGCAAAAGAAGGAGGCTTGCCTCCTTCTTTTGATTCAGCTTAATCGTTCAATCATGCATCTGGCATTTTAGGTAATCTGATGAATACAAATACGGCATTAGTGAATAAAACAGAAGACCTGCCAGGTGACTTTGCCATCTGGATATTTATCCTGGCAGAAATGCTGGTATTTGGCGTGATGTTTATCGTATACGCCTTTGCACGCTCCAACCAGCTTGAAGTGTTCAATGCATCGCAGCTTACGCTGAGCCGCAGCATGGGCACGCTGAATACGATTATCCTGATCACCAGCAGCTATTTTGTCGTGCGCGCGGTGTCTGCGATCAAATCCGGCGATTCGAGGCAATCCGGACGCTGGCTGCTCGGTACGATCTTTCTGGGCGGCATGTTCGTGGCGGTGAAGCTGTGGGAATTCAAGCAGAAGTTTTTGGCCGGCATTACGCTTGAGACTAACGATTTCTACATGTTCTACCTGACGCTTACTTTTTTTCACCTGATGCATGTGCTGATGGGCATGATCATCCTTGCCTGTATCGTTTATAAACTCAAGCATGGCGGCTACAGTGCACAGGAACATTTCGGGGTCGAGACCGGCGCCTCGTTCTGGCACATGGTAGATCTGCTGTGGATTGTGCTTTTTCCGTTGATTTATATTATCCGCTGACCATGAATACACCATTGAACCGTTTTGCTACACTGATCTGGCTGGCGCTGGTCATCCTCACCGTCATGACCTTTTGCATAGGTGAAGAAGTGAGCGCCGGAAAAACCGTGATGCTGAGCGTGCTGTTGATTTCCCTGGTCAAAGGGCAGCTGATCGCCAATTATTTTATGGGGCTGCGTCATGTAAGCTGGCTGTGGCGCGGCATTATCCTGGGTTATTTTGTGGTGGTCGGCAGCATGATTGCGATTGCTTACCTGAAATAGAAAGGCCTGCACGCAGGCTGAACTGAAAGCATTGATATGGATACAAAAACAGACAATACCCCGTTCTACGAACCCGGCGGCGATGAGTGCGAGCTGTTTGAGCGCGCCTGGAATAACCGTTTGCCATTGCTGATCAAAGGCCCTACCGGCTGCGGTAAGACACGTTTTGTGTCGCATATGGCGGCACGCCTGAACTTGCCGCTGTATACCGTGGCCTGTCACGATGACCTTACCGCAGCGGATCTGGTCGGGCGCCACCTGATCGGTGACGGCGAAACCATCTGGAATGATGGACCGCTGACACGGGCAGTGCGCGAGGGCGGCATCTGCTACCTGGATGAAGTGGTGGAGGCGCGTAAAGATACCACCGTGGTACTGCACCCGCTGGCGGACGACAGGCGCATGCTGCCGATCGACCGCACTGGTGAGCAGTTGCAGGCGCCGCCGTCGTTCATGCTCGTGGTGTCTTACAACCCGGGTTACCAGAATTTCCTGAAAGGCATGAAGCCTTCTACCCGGCAGCGTTTTGTGTCGCTGACCTTTGATTTTCCGACTGCAGCGCAGGAAGAAGCGGTGCTGGTCGGTGAAACCGGCATTGACACGATGACAGCCAAACGCCTGGTTTCCATTGCCGGCGCATTCCGCGCCTTGCGTGACCACGACCTGGAAGAAGTCGCCAGCACTCGCCTGCTGGTCTATGCAGCCACTTTGATTAAAGATGGTTATGACCCGGTGCGCGCCTGTCGTGCGGCACTGGTGGAAACCCTGACCGACGACGCAGAAACCGCAGTCGCCTTGCATGAGGTGGTCAGCGCCACCTTCGGGCGCTGATGGAAGAATACGTAGGAGCGCTGTGGGATCGCCTGATTACCGGCGCGGCAGAGAAGCGCCATGCCGCGGCTGCCGTCAGGCTGGATGATATTGCCAAATCTGCCGCGATATTTTTCCGGGCATTGGGCGGTGACCCCGGGCTGGGTATTTCGGCTGCACCGGCGGTGCGTCACGGTGCGCGCAGGCGGCTGTTGCAGCGCGTGGCCGGCAGCGGCGAAAAAATAGAGCTGTCATGGCGTGATGGCGAAGTGCTGCGGCTGCCATCACAGATCGACCTGTTTGCAGAGCAGGCGCTCAACCGCGACCTTTATTTCTGGCTGGTGGCGCTGGCGGCAGCGGATATCGATAGCAGCCTGCCATGGATTATCAGAAACCAGCTGGCTACGCAGGCTACCCTTGAGCGCTTTCCCGGTTTGCAGAATCGCTATGCCAGGCTGGTGGCGGCTGTTATCGCCCTGCGTATCCCGCCGCAAAAACTGCCGCCTGATGAAGCGGCACAGGAAAACGCGATCCGCCAGGCTTTGCAATATCCGGGGACGGTCGGTGCCATTACGCTGGCAGCACGACCATTTCAACCAGTACCGCTGTGGCCGCATCCCTGCCCTCCGGTGAGTGCGGCGGCAACTGGCGCTGCGGGTGCAGGTTCGCCCGAGCAAGGAGGCAGCGCCGCCAATAAAAAAAGCCGGCGCAAGCACATGGCCGAGCGTACCGATGCGAAAGAAGATAAAAACGGCTTTCTCATGATGTTTCGTGCCGAGAGCCTGTTTTCATGGTCTGAGTTCGTCAAGGTGAACCGTCCGCAGGATGAGGAAGACGATGCGGAAACCGCGCAGCTGGCGGCTGAAGATATGGATATGCTCACCATTGCCCGTGATGGTAAAACCAGTGCCGCCAGTGTCAGGTTTGATCTTGACCTGCCGGCCGGTGCTGCGGATGACACGCCGCTGGGTGAAGGGGTCTTGTTGCCGGAATGGAATTGGAAAAAGCAGGTTTTGCAGCCGGATTATTGCAGCCTGCAGCAGCTGATCGCGATGGATGCAAAACCCTGTGAACTGCCGTCCGCTCTGAAAAACACTGCCAATCAGCTACGGCGCCAGTTCCAGGCGCTCACACCGGTCAGGCATTGGCTCAAAGGTCAGCAGGATGGCGATGAACTGGATATGGATGCCTGGGTGCAGCTGGCTTCTGAAAGAAACAGCACGATGCCGACATCCGAGCATGGCCTGTATCGCGCACAGGTGAATCAGGAACGTGACCTGGCCTGCCTGCTGCTTGCGGATATTTCTTTATCCACCGATGCTTATGTGTCGAACCATGCGCGAGTGATCGACGTGATCCGCGATAGCCTGCTGCTGTTCTCAGAGGCGCTGGCTGCAACCGGCGACAGTTTCGCGCTGTATGGTTTTTCATCACTCAAGCGCAGCCATGTGCGCTTTCATTACATCAAGGGGTTTGAAGAGCAATATAGCGGCCAGGTGCGTGGCCGCATCACGGCGATCAAACCCGGCTACTACACGCGCATGGGTGCGGCCATCCGCCAGGCGGCCAGTTTGCTGGTGCAGCAGAAAAAGCGCCAGCGCCTGCTGCTGATACTGACAGACGGCAAGCCGAATGACCTGGACCAGTACGAGGGGCGCTATGGTATCGAAGATACGCGCGTGGCGTTGATCGAGGCAAGAAAGCTCGGGCTGCGGCCATTCTGTGTCACCATTGATACGGAAGCCAGTGATTACCTGCCGCATTTGTTCGGGGCGGGAGGTTATGTGGTGATCCGCAACCCGGAAGACCTGCCGAAAGAGCTGCCGCTGCTTTATGCGCAGATGACGCGCTAAGCGGCTAAATCATAGCTGCGCAGCTTTTTGACATCGGTAATGGTGACGTCTTTGCCGTTGACTTCTATTAAACCCAGTTGCTGCAGTTTCGCCAGGGTACGCGAAAGTGTTTCCGGCGTCAGGTTCAGCAGCGATGCAATGGTGATTTTGCTGGCAGGCAGCGTGATATTGCTGGCATCGGGCGCATCCGCGCTGATTTGCAGCAGGTAGCCGATAAAGCGCTGTGTGCAGGACTGCAAGGACAGCATTTCTATATCCTGCACCAGTTGGTGCATTCTGATGGAAAGTCCCGCCAGCATCTTGCGTGAAAACAGCGGGTCATGATCCAGCATTGAAAATATCAGGCTCTTGGGCACGAGCAGTACCTGGGAATCGAGAATGGCCTGCGCATAGACGGGAAACTGGCGCTCCAGGAACAGGATCGCTTCCCCAAAGCTTTCACCGGGGGAAACAATACTGATGATTTTTTCACTGCCCTGCGGCGAGGTGACGCCGAGTTTTAACTGGCCTTGCAATAAAATATAAAGTCCGACCGCCGCATCCCCGCGGTTAAAAACTGAAGTGCCCCTCGGAAACTCGATCAGCTGAGAGTGTCCCGCGATGGTTTCAATCTGTTCAGCCGCCAGTTCCTTGAACATGAAAAAATCTGACAGGGTTTGCGATATGAAGGCTTTGTTCATTTTCAGACCTCTGGAAAAACGTAGCCTTGATTATGCAATGAAACCAGCGCGAATCACATAGATTTATTTTTATTGCGGATAATGCTGACGGCAAGTACCAGTATGAAAAGCATGATAGTCACTGCATGCAGCACTCCACCGGCTTTGCGCAGGTTTGCCGCATACAGGAAGTCACCGCTTAACCTGAGCAGCACGGAAACCTGCAGTAATATCAGCGGCAGGTAAAAGCTGGGGCGGTAAGGTATCTTCAGTTTCGAGATGGCCGGAAAGATCATTGGCGCATGGCCGAATATCATTGAAAATACAAAACCCACGAATATGGCATGGCTAAAGGCATCGTAACTCGACCCGGCGTACAGCTGCGGCAGGCTGACGCCAATAATGCCCGCGACCAGCAGCCATGCATAGCCGCAGATCAACGCTGCAGCGATATAGCGTGTGAGCCCCTGCTGTTTTATGGTGTGGCGTACTATATCGTTGCGTATCAGCCACAATGTCATCAGGATAAGTGAGGCCGCAAGCAATTGGAAGTCTGGCCATGCGCCGAGCGATGCAAAGCTGGCACCAGCAAAAAACAGCAACAGAGCTAACACAAATAAAATCTTGCTGCCGTAAGTGGGGCGCATGAATCTTGATAACTCAAGACGCTCGCCGACAATCGTGATCACCAGGAAGCCCATCCACCAAGGCATTACTTGTGCCGGATTAAAGCCATAAAGCCACAAAACGCAGCCCAGGCACCAGCATAGCGCTGCGAGCAGCAATGTGAAGGTGAATAGTTCGCGCTGCCTGAGAAATATCTTGATGGAAACCATGACCAGAATCGTGCTGGCTGTCGCGGCCAGTGCAGCGCCTGCGGATGGGGCGGCACCTGTAATGAATACCTCTGTGATTAATAAAAGCACCGCGCAGGCAGATGCCAGCGGCGCGAGGTATGCCCAGCGCTCACCTATTGCAACGGCACGCTCCAGGCATATGACCGTACCCAGAAAGCCGCACACCATGAGCGGCCCATGCAGCGCAAACTGTGCCGATGGTAATGGCAGCTGCCAGCCAAGGCGGGCAAGGCCGATATACATGCCGGACACCAGGCTGATAAAACCTGCCATCAGCATGGGAATGCGGTAACGCACTGCAAGATTGGTTTTCATAACGAGATACTATCAGCAAGGTTGTTGGATTTAAGTTATTTTGCTTAAGTTACTTTCTCAAACCAAACTTTGTCTAATGGTGCGTCATTCCTGCCTTCGCGCATTACTGTCAGGAATAAATTACGAGAACTTTTACCTCAAAATATCACAATTTCGTCATACCAGCCTGCGCTGGTATGACGAGGTCTCATTTTTCCAGGATTAACCAGCATTTTGGTGTTTTGACTATCCACAGCTGAATCAATCCCAGCCCAGCCGCTGTTTTGCCTGTTCGCACATCATCGCGGGCTCCCATGCCGGATCCCATACTAAATGCAGGTCAAGCGCCATACCCTCGCTGAGCGCTTTACTGACCGCGTCTTCGATGTTTTCAATCACCATCTCGGACATCGGGCAGGCGTATGAAGTCATGGTGAAGGTGACCGTGGCGGTATGGCCATGGATTTGAATGCCATAAACCAGGCCGAGGTCGATCAGGTTTTCGCCTATTTCGGGGTCTATCACGGTTTGCAGTGCTTTGTAGATGCGCTGTTCATCAGTGTTCAGTTGGTTAACAATCAGGGTCATTATCTTTGCCGGCCTTTAATGCAGTAATGCTTTCAGTGCTTCTGTAGCGTCATGGATATCTTTGTTCATCGCGTTCGACTGGAATCTGACCACGCCTTTGCTGTCCAGGATGGAAATCGTGGCATCGTGTTCATAATCCCCGGACTGTACTTTTTTATATTTGATGCCCAGCGTGACCGCCAGTTTGCGCACGGCGCTTTCGCTGCCCTGTGCCAATACCCAGGATGGCGAAGTGATGGCATGCAGCTTTGCAAATTCCGCGAGCTTTGCCGGGGTATCACGCTGCGGATCAAACGAGAATAAGGCAAAGTTTACTTTGCCGGCCTGTGCCGCAGGGAGCGCGCGTTCGATGCGCTTGATGTTCTGCACCGTGAGCGGGCACACATACTGGCATGAAGTGTAGACCATTGCCACGACGGTCGGTTTGCCACCTAGCTGCCCAAGCTGGAAAGTCTTGCCGTCTGCGGCAGTCCAGCTATCGGTGATATTGAACACGGAGTCAGTGCTTACGGTTGCAGGGTCTGGCGTTGCAAGGGAAGTTTCGTGATGATGGTGTTCGTGGTCTTCGGCGAATGCCTGGAAACGGCCTGACAAGGCACTGCATGCGAATAATAGCGATAACAGTAATTGATGTTTTAGATTCGTTTTCATTTTGCATCCTTTGCGCAACGGAATCCCAGGTTTCTGCCTGTAAAGTTGCCTTTCAGGCTTTCCCGGTATGAGTATCTCATGAAAGCGGCATAATCGCCGAGATTGCTGGCGTTAAGGCTGCCGCTGCCGCAAAACAGGTTTTTGTCACCGGAGTTTCTTGAATCCGGTGGTGCCATATAGCTGTTGAAATCGGCCGTCCATTCCCATATCAAACCCACGAGATCGAATATGCCAAAGCCGTTGGCCGGTTTAGATCCGACTGCCGGTAACTCCTGGTTGGGCACCGAATACCAGTTGATGATCTGTTTCTGCAGGTTTTCCTGATCGCGGCCGTTATCGGTCAGGGCGTATTCCCATTCATCGGTTGAAGGCAGGCGTTTATCCTGCGCTTCACAGTATGCCTCTGCCGCGAACCAGGACACATTCACCACCGGTTTGTCGAGGTCTGCCGTATCGGCCGAGCCTTGCGTATTCTGCCAATGTGCAAGGTAATGCGAGTCGGTGAAAATCTTCCTGATATTCGATTTATGCCAGGCCGGGTGTTTGTTTACAAATGCCTGGAACTTGCGGTTGGTCACCGGGGTGGCATCCAGCCAGAACGCGTTGATGGCTTGTGCTGCGGCTGAACTGCTGTTCGCATTGTCTTTTTTCAGGAAGAACGGCGTAAAGCTCCCCTCCGGAACCAGCACCATATCTTCTGCTGATACTGCCGCCGTCGAGATGAGGGCGGTAGACAGTATCAGCGCGGATATGAAGGTTGGCTGCCTAGTCTTCATGTTTCACGGGGTTGATACGGTGTTTTTTTACATCTTCCGGCGTGACTTCATCACCGCCGTTGCCCCAGTTATTGTAGATATAGGTCAGGACATTGGCGACTTCCTCATCGTTCAGGCTCCATGAAGGCATCACACCGTTATACTCATTGCCGTTTACTACCAGCTTGCCTTGCAGGCCGCCGGTAACCGCTTTGATAGCCGGTGCTGTGCTGCCTGACAGATAGTCTGACTTAGCCAGTGGCGGGAATGCCTGCGGTACGCCTGCGCCGGAAGTCTGATGGCAGGCGGCACAGTTGGTGTTGTAGATGCCCTCGCCCAGTTTCACGCGATCCGCTTTGGTCTTGGCTGTCGGTGCCTGTGCCTGGGATGCTACGGTGTTTCTCATGCTGGTGCCCTCCGGCAGGTATACTTCATCAGTCATCTTGCCGGAGTAGATAGCCTTGTCTTCATCGCCGGAGACTTTAAGCATGCCTAAAGCCCCTTTGTTGAATGCCCTGGTGAGTGAGTGATCCACCATGATGTATGTACCGGGTACATTCACCTTGAACTCCATATAAGCGGCACCGCCGGCAGGAATCATCGTGGTCTGTATGTTTTTGGCGGGGCTGGCGGTGTTGCCTTCGTGATGGACCTTGTCAAATATCTCGCCGATGACGTGGAAAGATGAGGTCAGGTTAGGGCCGCCCACGCCGACAAACAGCCGCACAGTGTCGCCTTTCTTGGCTTTCAGGGCATTGTCACCGGTTAATGAACCAGCTGCACCGTTAAATACGACATATTCAGGTTCTTCTTCAATCGCTTTGACCATGCTGAATGGCTGTAAACCTTGCTCGCCGTTTTTGCCCTGGGTGTAGAAATCGCCCTGCATCACATAGAACTCATGGTCAACTTTAGACATGCCTGCTTTAGGCTCGACCAGAATCAGGCCGTACATGCCGTTAGCCACGTGCATGGCTACCGGTGCGGTAGCGCAGTGGTAAACGTACAGGCCCGGGTTGAGTGCCTTGAATGAAAATACCGAGCTATGGCCTGGCGCCGTCAGGGATGCTGCCGCGCCGCCACCGGGGCCGGTGACCGCATGCAGGTCAATATTGTGCGGCATTTTGTTGTCCGGATGGTTGTTCAGGTGAAATTCCACTTCATCCCCCTCGCGGATGCGGATGAATTTCCCCGGCACTTTGCCGCCGAAAGTCCAGAAGGTATAACTGACGCCATCAGCCAGGCGGCCTTCCACTTCTTTGACCTCCAGGTTCACGATCACTTTGGCCGCATGTTTTCTGGTAATGCGCGGAGGCACTGCAGGCGCATCGGTCAGTATCGCGATTTCCTGACCGGAGATTTTACTGCCGGCGGCTTTAGGTGCTGGCGCCGCCTGGGTCAGGCCAGTCATGCACAGTGCTGCTCCCAAAGCAAATAGTCTAATCTTTTTCATGATTTCCTCTTTCTGTTTTTATTTATTTCATCCAAATAAAAGACCAGTGAACGGAATAAATTGATGAATATGAACTACTGTAATGTCATATTAGTGAGGCCGTATGCAATATAAATTGATGCGCGTCAATTTTCTGAAATTAATCTATTTTGGCAGTGTGGATTTAATCGTTATTAAAGCACTATTTCAGGCAACCTATCATGCAATCGATGGATAAGGCATATTATTTTTTCGATTAACTCAAGAGCGCTGTTGACTGACAGGCCTGTTAGCAGTATATTGCCGG
>Ga0123388_1050791_pt1 | contig 29395 bp, 23 predicted proteins | sample T0HHNO3metaT_FD_89916 | JGI IMG/M metagenome (GOLD analysis project Ga0123388, IMG submission 89916) | Methane-oxidizing artificial microbial communities from Washington, USA to study methane cycling - T0-HHNO3 metaT (Metagenome... | ecosystem: Engineered > Modeled > Simulated communities...
CCCCGATGCAGTGATTGAGTACTTAAAGCTGGAGTGCAGCCCGTGCTTTGAACGTCAGTGCCCGCTTGGACATTTGAATTGCTTGACACAGATTAAGCCGCAAACCATCACGAGCAAAATCGTCGCAACACATCCATAACATCTGTCATACGCATCGTTTGCGTTGCTTGTATCTCACGTCTGGCCTGTATGACTTCTGGCAGCTTAGCACACGCCAAATAAAACCCTTTGAGGTTGACCTTATCCAGCAGCAATACCTCGCCCAGCAACTGTACGATGGAAGCTGGAATAGCGCCAAACCATAATTGGGTTGCAGACAAATGCATCCACTCTAATATATAGCGGTTTCTACGGCGGATGGTTTTAATGTGGTTCATTTTCACATTAGAGCGGATAGAACCCACACTCTGGTGCACAATATGTACACTCGGCTCAAAATAACTAGCCCACCCTCTGCGCCATGCGCGCAAACCTAAATCGTAATCCTCACTATAGAACGGCTTGAATATTGGATGAAAGCCTTGCAAGGCGTTGAACATAGACTTTCTCACCATAAATGAGCCGCCATGTGCATAGGCAGCAGGCAATTTCTCGCCTGCTGTTCGCAGTGTAAGTGCTTTTTCCAAGCGCCAGCTCATCAGTTTAAGCGTGCCAGCCTTGAATTGGCGAAGGTTCCAAGAATGCCTTTTGACATCGCCCCGCTCGTCATATATTAAGGGATTGACTGAAAACGTATTGGGATCTTCAAAATACTGTACCAGTGGTGCAAATAGCGACTCAGCCACTTCTACATCAGAGTTCAATAAAAACAACAGCTCAGTTTCAGCGGCATTAACGCCACTATGGATGGCTTCGGCAAAGCCTTGGTTTTGCGCATGTACCACTACTTTCACTTGCGGGAAATGCTCTTTCAGCACCTGTAAACTAGCGTCTTGAGAGCCGTCATCCACCACAATTAAAGCGGACTTGCCTGAGTAAGTCTGCATTGCTTTCAGTACGGAAGGGATGTTCTTTTGGAGCAAGGTGGCCCCATTAAAATTAGGAATCACCACTGTAATGGGTGGCTGCATATTATGTATGCTCCCGTCTATCTAAATAGAACATGACGCCCATGACTAGCGCGACCACATTCAAATGAATACTCACAAAAAATGGCAGCGTGATGCTGACCGCCACCAAATCTACAGTCAGTATTGTGAGTAAAAATAGAATAATCATTGACATCTGATGTGTGGCTTGGTGACGAAGCCTCAAGTATCTAGAAAACAAGGCATAGTACAACCATAAGATAAAGGACACCACCACCGCTAGACCCGTCACACCAAATAAGTAAAGCACCTCTAGCACTGCATTATGTGGGCTGTTATAGGTAATGCCTTGCGTTGCGTAGTAGCGCGAATATGGCTGAAAATCTTGCACAAAACTCTCTGCACCATGCCCAAACAGCCATTGTTGCTTGCTACTATTTTGTTGCATCTCCCAAGTGTCTTCCCAAATCGTCACGCGCTCTTCCGTATTTGCATGCATCACCAAGTCATCTAAGCGTGTTTTAAAATTGCCAGCATTGGAAAAGAACAAAAGTGCAAACACCACTCCCGCGACTCCGATCAACATGACTTTCGCGCGATGGCGCAAACATACAACACCAATCAGCGTCGCAATCATCAACGCTATCCACGTAGGCCTAGACGAAGTATTGAGCAATAAATAACCCAGTAGGACGGCTGATAACATCAGCCCGTAACGTTGAACTCCTCGGCTCCAGTTGGCCGCTAAAAATGCGGCCGTGACAAAAAACAATGCACTATAGATCGCTAAGTAATGTGGATTTTTGGTGGTGCCGTACATCTGCCCGAGCACGTGAATAAATACCCACTGAAATAGCGTATAGGCATAGACCGCCAATATTAGCGTAGGCACATAATAAGGCTTGATGCGATCATGATGGCGCGCCATCAATACAATCCCGGCCATTAACCCCGTTGCCAGTAGCATATGCCTTATTGTTTTAATATCCCATGGAAAATGTAGCGTTGCAATCCACTCCAAACCCATCAACGTGATGAGCGGCAATAGACATTTCAACAATGCTTTACGCTCATCTTTATTATGTTGATCGGCTTGAAACAGATAAACACCCAAACCAAGCAACAATGCAAGATAAGCCAAGGAGCGATAAGTACTACCCCATGTCAGTGCCTGAAAAAAATAGCTAAGCACGACTATGCAGAACAAAGAGAAAATCACTCTAAAACTCAATACATTAGAAATAGTCATCATCGTTATTGCCTGAATAAGTAGCGCGCCACATCGGCTTCTTGCATATGCACACGCTGGCTAGCTGCACAGTAAGCACTGATCAGGACTTTTATATTAGATAAGCCAAAGTTTTCGGCTTCGGCTGCATTGCGCCAATAGCGGGCAAAATTTCTTTTGCGACGTCTGCGCTCTAAGCGCCACGGAAAAATCGTCATTTCAGAGATATCAATTAAGCCAAACTGCCCGGCTGGTGTCAGCACAATATTGCCAGAGTGTAGCCCACGAAAGTAAATGCCTAAATCGTGCAAACCTGCCATAAACGCACCTAACTTGTGTGCATGCTCAGTGGTAAGTTCGTGCCGTGTAAACAACTCTCTTACTGTCACACCTTCTAGCGGGGAGTACAGCACGGCAGATTTATGATCGCTATTAAGGTGAAACAATTGCTTTACTTGGATGGTTGGAATAGCAAGTTGATGCAGTCGTTTTTCATTTCTACAAAAACTTCTGGCATACGAAAAAAAATTAGCACTGCTGAACGTACGCTTCACCCGAAATATCTTGAGAATGTCGCCATTGGTTAACCGCACTACTTTGATACCAAAATGATCTTGCTCCAATATTTCACTGGTACTTAACCATTCAGCGAGTTGCGCATCAGACAATAACGTGCTGCGCTGGTACCAGTTTAAGAAAAATGCTTTGAACAGTGTATACATGCGCGATAAGTCAGCTATTTAACATTGAGCAGGCTTGCAATAGCGGGCAATACTTGGATATTATTTTCTTCACAATAGGCTTTCCAATCCGCAACCTCCGTCCAGTCGCTCAAGAATACAAAATCTAAGCCTGCGTTTGTAGCCGCCTCATGATCATACTTGCTATCGCCCAAAAACAATGCTGGTAGACGTAAGTGACCGCTCGCTTTTTCCCGTGCAAGCACTTCATCTTTGTTATCAGGGCTACCGAATAAACCGCCAGCAAACAAGTTAGCCAATACCTCTCCGGATGGCAATGTTCTTTTATGAAATAAATCTCGAATTTCTTGTTGGTCACCACCAGACAGTATCATCCATGGGGCATCTGGCGTTTTCGCTTTTAATGCTTCTAAACCATCCGCCATCGCACAAGCCATTAGTCCTTCTTCCAACTCACCCGCAAAGGTATCCAACCATACTTGAATCGCTTCTTTAGTCACAGGCTGTTTTAGCACTTCCCGCAAATACCAATCAAACTTATGATACCGAGAAATACCACCTAACCGTACATGATAATCCACCAGTGCTTGCGCTTGCGCATCGGTGACACCTAGACGCTTGGCGGTACGAAAATACGCCTCTGTCTTGACAACATTCGAGTCCAAAACGACGCCATCACAATCAAACACAATGGTCTTATACTCAGCAATATTCAGCAAATTGATTCCAATAAAAAAGGCTTTGTGCCTATATGCACAAAGCCTTCATTATACCGTTTAAGTCGCTTATTACGCCGCTTTAATCGCGCTGGCTTCTTTGGCAAGCTTGGTAATATGCGCCCAGTCCCCACGTGCCACTGCATCTGCTGGTGTCAACCAAGTGCCGCCACACACCACCACGTTTGGCAATGCTAAGAATTGCGGGGCTGACTCTACGGTCACACCGCCAGTAGGACAGAACTTCACATCACCGAATGGGCCAGAAAAACCTTTCAGTAAGTTAATACCACCCACAGCCACAGCTGGAAATAGTTTTAAAAAGTAGTAATCGTCGGCATTGGCCATCATGATTTCTGAGCCAGTAGACACGCCTGGTAATAACGGCAATCCAATTTTACGTGCAAATTGACCTAATTCACTGGTGTAGCCTGGGCTCACCGCAAATTGGCAGCCAGCATCTTTAGAAGCTTGTGCATCTTTCAAGTTACGTACGGTGCCAGAACCCAAAATAGCATCAGGCACGTGTTTAGCAATTTGCTCCATACCCGCTAGCGCACATGAAGTACGCAATGTCACTTCTAATACCTTAATACCACCTTCAAGTAAGGCTTCTGCCATTGGCACAGCATCTTCAACGCGGTTAATCACAATCACTGGAATCACGGGACCGTGATTAGCTAAATCTAATGTACTCATAGTTTTCTCATTCTGCAAAATTAATCAATTCTAGTTTTAGTTTTAGTTTTTTGAGGCAACGGCTGAATAAACTTTGATAATCAAGCGAGAACTAAGCGCGAGAGCGCAGACAGTACACACAAGTACGGCAAGCGAGCGCAACAACGTTATCGCTTGATTTGCAAAGTTTACAACCAGGTGACTGCGCCCTCTTCAGCCGACAGCACATTACGACGCATGCCGCCAAACAACTCACGGCCAATGCCATGCGCATTATGCTGACGCTTGCTATCAGATAATTCTTCTACCTCACGCTCTGCCCATACGTCTTCATCCACCAACACGTTGACCATGCCCACTTTGGCATTCAAGCGAATAATGTCACCCGTACGCACTTTAGCTAGAGCACCACCGGCAGAGGCTTCCGGGCTCAGATGAATCGCCGCAGGAATTTTCCCAGATGCGCCACTCATGCGGCCGTCTGTCACAATAGCGACCATAAAGCCTTTATTTTGTAGCACGGCTAATGGTGGCGTTAATTTATGTAACTCTGGCATACCATTGGCTTTAGGGCCTTGAAAACGTACCACTGCCACGAAATCGCGCTCTAACTCACCACGATCGAATGCTTCCAGCAGCTCTTCTTGCGCATCAAACACAATGGCTGGCGCTTCAATAATGTGACGGTCTTCTGGTACTGCAGAAATCTTAATCACGCTACGGCCCAAATTACCTTTGAGCAAGCGCAATCCACCTGATTCGTTAAATGGGTGTTCAGCCGTACGTACAATCGTTTCGTCGCTGCTTTCTTTAGGCAGGTCTTTCCAAACCAGTTTATTGTCTTCTTGGGCAGGCAATTTGCCATACTCGCGTAAACCACCATAAGCCACAGTGAACACATCTGGGTACATATAACCAGCATCAATCAATTCACGAATCACGAAAGCTGGGCCGCCTGCAGATTGGAACTCATTCACATCGGCTTTGCCATTTGGGTAGACACTGGCTAAAAGCGGTGTGGTTTTTGCTAAGTGGTAGAAATCCGTCCAATCAATAATGATACCAGCAGCGCGGGCAATCGCTACCCAATGGATTAAGTGGTTAGTTGAGCCGCCTGTAGCCAATAAAGCTACCATGGCATTCACAATGACATGCTCATCGACCAACTTACCAATCGGTGTGAAATGATCACGCTTGGTGTTATGCAGCACCATTTTCACGGCTTCGCGCGTCATCATCTCACGCATGCCATCATGCGGGTGGATAAACGCAGAGCCTGGCACGTGTAAGCCCATGGCTTCCATCAACATTTGGTTGCTGTTGGCAGTGCCGTAGAATGTACAGGTGCCTGCACCATGATACGCGGCTGACTCTGAAGCCAATAACTCTTCACGCCCCACCAAACCTTGGGCATATTTTTCACGCACTTTAGATTTAGTCGTGTTATCAATCCCAGTGCTCATTGGGCCAGCTGGCACAAACACACATGGTAAATGGCCAAAATGTAATGCGCCAATCAGCAGACCCGGCACAATTTTGTCACATACGCCTAACAATAATGCTGCATCAAACACATCATGTGATAGTGAAATCGCGGTACTCATGGCTATGGTGTCACGGCTGAACAGTGACAGTTCCATGCCAGGCTCACCCTGCGTAATGCCATCACACATGGCAGGCACGCCACCAGCCACTTGTGCGGTAGCACCGTATTTGTGGGCTTCGTCTTTGATAATATCCGGATAATTGGCATACGGCTGATGTGCAGACAGCATATCGTTATAAGCCGTTACAATACCGATATTCGGCGCTTTTTCCGCCACAATACGTAATTTATCGTTCGATGGCATGGCAGCAAATGCATGCGCCACGTTGGCACAGCCAAGGCGGTCTGCACCACGCTGGCGATTGGCGATTTCATCAACACGTTGCAGATAAGCAGTACGAGTGGGTCTACTGACTTCGATGATGCGTTCGGTTACTTCAATATGGGATTGTTTCATGCTAATGCTCAACTCTAATAATGGTGTCGCGCGAAAACGCGGATTGTTTTACTTCCTACCCTTGTGCTAGCTTTGATTATCCCTAAACTGGTGCATATCGTCAAACCAGAATAGAGCTAATATAGAAAATAATTTTTAAAATGAATACCTTACGATTTTAATATACTATTCAATGCGCTATTTTTTGGTGACCAGAATGTCTTCCAACATCAGGTATTCGAGATCGCAGCCATAAAACATATTGAGCGCATCGGTAGGACTACATATCATCGGCTCACCGCGGCGATTCAATGATGTATTCAACACCACAGCATTGCCACGCAACTTTTCCAAATGTTCAATCAACTCGTAATAACGTGGATTCGTCTCACGCGTCACCACTTGCGCGCGCGCGGTGCCATCCTCGTGCACCACTTCTGGAATACGTGACTTCCAGTGCTCAGCCACATCAAAGGTAAAGGTCATATAAGGGGCTGGATGCTCTGTTTGTAGAATATCCGCTGCCACTTTGTCCAACATGCTTGGACAGAATGGACGCCAGCGCTCACGATACTTAATCTGCGCATTGATACGATCCGCCACACCTGGAAAGCTGGGATCACCCAAAATACTACGGCAACCTAACGAACGTGGCCCAAACTCCATGCGCCCTTGTAACCAAGCCAAAGGATTGCCTGCAGCCAATAACTCTGCGGCTTTCTGCGGAAAGTTTTCCACTTTAGTAAACATCGGCTTATTAGGGTGCGCTTCGCATGCAGCAATACACTCTTCACTCGTAAACGATGGCCCTAAATAGGCATGTTCCATTTTATGGATGGTTTCGCCCGCCAAATGCGCTGCATACGTGGCGGCGCCTAATGACGTACCGTTATCGCCCGATGCTGGCTGCACAAACAGCTCTTTGACATGTGGCATGGCGATAATGCGTTGATTCAACTTCACATTCAGTGCAACACCACCTGCCATCACGATTTTTCCAGTCTCGCGAATAATGTCGCCCAGATAGTACTCAATCATTTCCAGCGCAAGCTCTTCTAACAGGGCTTGGATAGAAGCCGCGTAATGAATGTACGGATCATCAATCTCATCGCCCTGGCGCTTAGGCCCAAGCATCTTGATCAGCTCTGGCGTAAAGTAGTAACCTTTACCGTTTTCTTTATAGCGACGCAAACCGACTACATTGACTAATTTGGTATTGACGATCAATTCGCCATTTTCAAATTTCATCAGGCCAGATAAATCATACTTTTTCGGATCGCCATAGGGCGCCATGCCCATCACTTTAAACTCGCCGTCCAGCATGTCAAAGCCCAGGTATTCTGTGATGGCGCCATATACGCCACCCAATGAGTCCGGATCATAGAACTCTTTGATCTTATGGATTTTTCCGTTTTCGCCATAGCCAAAAAAAGTCGTGGCATATTCACCTTTGCCATCAATCCCGACAATGGCCGTTTTTTCTTTAAAGCCGCTTAAGTGATAGGCGCTAGAAGCATGCGCTAAGTGATGCTCTACAGGCACAAACTTGGCCTTACTTAAACCTAAGTCTGCCATGAGCTGCAAAGATTTGTCACGGTTACGCCGAAAACGACGATTACCATTAAATAGCGCATCTAAAGCACGATCTGGTGCGTACCAGTGGCGCTTAGCATAATGCCAACGTGCGTTACTGCTTAATGGTATCTCTGCGTACGGAAATGCAACAATATCCACGTCTTCTGGCTTGATGCCTGCTTGCTTTAAACAAAACTTGGCAGCTTCGTACGGAAATTTATTTTTTGCATGTTTATCGCGAATAAAGCGCTCTTCCTCTGCTGCGGCAATGATTTTGCCATCCACCAAAATAGCGGCAGAAGCATCATGTCCTAACGCGCCTGATAACCCTAATACAATCATCTAGTTAACTCTATTCAACGTGATTAATTACTTAAAATTTTTGCCTGAATGAGTGGTGTATGATCGGCATACACCACTTTAAAACTCTTCACAAACGCATTATACAGGGATGTGTCATCTTTCCAATTTTGCATCAGCCTTTGTAGGTCTTTGACATGCGCACGATTGGCGAAAAATGCATAATGGTGCTGTTGCATGCTATCCAAATCAATCAATATCGGCTCACCTGCCAGCACTTTGATATTGCTGGCCTTTAAATCGCCATGGGAGATTTGTAGCCGCCATAGTCGATAACATAATTGCACTACCGCTTTAACCAGTGCTGCACGGCTTACACTGTCTAAACGACCGGAAAATGCCTCTGTCAGATCAGGCGCATCCAAATACTCGCTTAAAAAATAAGCTTTACCACGCAAGCCGGCGCAGCGTGTTTCCAACAATGCAATCGGCTTGGCTGTCGGCACCACTAACAATTGCAATCGATACGCATTGGCCCAGGAAACTGCTGCACGTGATGGGCGCCACATACGGCTGAACCGATGTCCAAGGTTTTTAATGTTATACCGTTTAATCACTATGGTTTGCCCGGCAACAGACGTACTAGCTACCGTACACGTATTACCGTCTTTGAGCAGTGTAAATTGCTGCATCACAGCATCTAGCGCTTCAGCCGTAGCAGGTACTGGCAAGTGCAAAAAAGACGTGCTGCGTGCAAAAAAACCTTGAGAGTTTTGTGCCACTTGTACATCGGTACATTGGCGGAATACCTTACGGTCAGCATAGTGACTAGCCATCTCCGTACGCTGCTTTTGAATCATTTGATGTGCATGCTGAACATCTGGTGAAGCTGACCAGCCTCGCGACTTAACATATAAAGCTAGCCAAGTCGGCAAATGCTGTTCTAATTCAATCACATCGATTTTGGACAACAACACGCTCAAGTTTTGCAACGCTTGATGTTGGCTTAAAGCCGCTATCTTACGGATGCCATCGCCATCAATGCTATAAATACGCTCAATAGCATTTTGGCCAGAAGATTGCACCAAAAAATTCTTCAAATACATATCGGTTTGCAATACGCCTGCCTGATGCTGTTCCGCGACGATTACCACCAACTGGCTGAGCAAGTGCATACGTGCTTTGGGTGAAGCCTGCGTGTAAAACACTTCTGCATTCTGGCTATTTTCAATCGCTTCAATCAACATCACGCGCACATCCGAATACTGCACTTGGTCAAACGCCAATATGTTTGGGGTAGCAATGTGTGCAGCCTGTAACGCTAAAATGCCTTGTTGGTCGCGCTGTGCATAGCGGCTTGCCTGAGTACCAGCAAATAATTTTGCAAAAACGTTCTGCCCTTGCCATGTGGCTTTGGCAACCAATCGTTTACCAGGCACCACGCGGACATCGGACAGCAATTGCAATTGTGTACCATTGGCTAAAGCGATGGCCTCAGCATGTAAGCCATGCTGCGCCAGCAAAGCTAGTGCAGAAGCAGACAATGCCATTAGTTACACCCTATGTCAGACATCAACATGCGTTTACTTAAACCAAGCTTTGATGCGTGTAAAAAAAGACAACTGATCATCTGCCTGCTGTTTTTTGGCGCGCTTATCGCGTTTTTTGCGTAGTTTCTCCACATCCGCTTTGGTTTTGTCATCATCATGCGGTCTTGCCACATAAAGCGTATGCCTTGATTCCCCTGTTTGATTTTGAATGGGCTGTGCTTTGTAGTAATACAGTGCGATGGATTTACGTGTAATGTGCGCTGGTGTCGTCAGTGGGTCTGGGTGACCGTGAAAACTATCAGCATCCGTATTAAAAATCACACATCGATTAAAGACTGGCGCAACTTCAACCACCTTGTGCGTCATGGCTTTATCCCAAAGTTCCAATTTACCGCCATACGCCTCTTGCCAATCTTTATTTAAATAAATCAATACGTTGACCCGTCTAAACAACTGCAATCCCTCATTCACTTGAAAGTCCGCATGGATGCCTAATAACCCACCACTGCTCGTCTCGTGCAAACCACCTCCAGCAAAATAAGGGTCTGGAATCAAGCCTTCAATATTGGTAATGCCTTCAATAAACCGTACAAATTGCGCTGAGTTAAAAAAGGCAAATGCGGCACGTAAATGCGCATCACAATCATAAGGCGAGATTTGGCGTTTATGGGTACCGCCATAGCCTTTTTCATAGACTTTATCGTGTTGTTTAGGATCTTCTGGAAAGTGTGCCAACAACGACTCCGTCATGGCTTCTGGCAGAAAGTGATCCATCACCGCATGCGCAAACGGCTCGGCAAACGCATAGGCATCCATGCGCGCTTGGCCTAATTGAAAGGCAGTGTCTTCGTCCAAAGAAAACCCTTGGTCTAAACGGATAGGCAGTACGGCTTCTGATGCACTCATGTCTTTTTGATCCCGATGACTTTACCCTGACAATTTTTCTAGCAAGGATTTTTTGCGTTTAAACCGGCGATTCTGCTCGGTGTACCCTGCGTTTAAACCTACTGTACCGGCCTCTACGTGATCCAAGTATTTAAACAACTTTCTCGGGCTAATCAGCCCAATGGTGTAGCCTTTGGCCTTGAGTAAATCTTGTAACTCATAGCCTGGATTACGATTACCCATTAAAAAAGTATAGTCATGTTTACGCATGATTTTTACATTCCAGCAGGCAAAAAAGCTTTTGATATGTGCCTCCAAATAAGATTTGGGCGGCTTGGCATTCAAGCCCAACCATAATTTGAAGCGTCTGGAATGACGTTTGAAAAAGCGTGACACCACACGCCAAACGGTGCGCACCAGCCCACGATCCAACTGTTCCAAACAGCCCAGCGCAGCAATATGCTGGTGTTGGTGCAATAGCTGGATGGTCTGATTAAAAATGGATGCATCGTACACAAAGGTATCGGTATGCATTAAAAACACATAGTCGGTTTCTATTTTTTCTAAAATACTATCCAAACCCTGACCATGCGCGACAAACCCTTTTTCTGCATAGTCTGCATCCCGTACAATCAAATGGATCCAATCTAAGCTGCGCAAATAGGCTGTGCTTTCATCTTGCGAGTTGTTATCCACCACCCACACTTGCGCATTCAGCCCGGCATCAATATGTTTTTTGAGTAAATCCAAACAAATCTTGGTGAGATCCGGCGTTTTGTAATTGACGATCGCAATACTAAACGCGGGGTTTGCATGATTGAATGATGATTCCAACTCGAGACTCCTCTATCTCAAACTAAGTACTTTTAATACGCTTTTTCGCGCTGGCCTTTTGTCGTTTTGAACGTGCAATAATGCTCCGACAGAACCACTTGCTCGCCCATGTTAATCGCGAAATTTGACAGTATTGCTTAAAAAAGTATAAGCGACTTGTCTTACTCCAACCAATCGAGTGACGGTTTAATGCCGCCAAATCAAAGTATGCGTTATACCAAAAAAATGGACTGTAGCGGGCTTTTTCCAAATCAATCAATGCCACGCTAGGTGCTGCCTCTGCATTGCTTACAAAAATATGCTTGGGATACAAAGCACGATGCATCAAATGCAAACCATGCAATCTACGTATGGTGGTGGCCACGGCCTGTAACAACTGTTGCTTTATTTGCTTGGGTTTCGCAAAAAAATCCGTCGCTTCTGTGATCACATCCAATGGTTGATATTGCGCCAATTCTTTGGTCATTAAAATAGCGCACATTTTACCGTCTACTATTTGCTCACCATAAAATACCACTTCTGGCGCTGCAAATTGCTTGCCTTGCAGAAATTGCAGATGCTGAAATTCGCGACGAAATGTAGGCTCTTGTTTGGGAAAAGTAGCAAGACTCCAACGACCATGATTTTGCTGTTTTTTAATAAAAAAGCCATGCGCTTTGCCCTCATCCTCAAGCTGCATGCGGGCAACGCCACTCCAGCCACCCCGGCGATGATTGGGAGCCTCAAACCAATTGACTTCATGGTTCCACAGCTGCGTAAACCCGTCTAGCTGATGTAAACGCAGAAGACTGGCGTACTCGGGCGCGATAAACGTGTTCAAGACATGACCTTGTAAGAAAGCTGACACATGATTTTAGCAGGCTTTATGTCATGGCAATCAAATTGCACGCATCAAGCAGTGTTGACGAACTATTTTTGCAGATCCGTTTTTCAAGTTAGAATGCCCACCATCATCATGCTGCATATATTCTCAAGTCTATTAGCGAAACTCTCGCTTCCAAGGTTGCATCAATTTGGCGCTCGCCTAGGACGTATTTTATTTTTCATTTCGTCTGGCAGTGCAGCAATGCAGCGCCGCAATCTATTACAAAGCCAATTAGTCTCTACTGATATCACAGCTGTGCTGAAAGCCAATGCAGAAGAAAGTGGGAAATCGCTGATTGAAACATTGGCGATTTGGCAAAAAAGTGATGACGCATTGCTCGGCTTAGTCAAACAAGTGCATGGCTGGCAACACATCACCGCCGCACTGGAAGCAAAAAAAGGGCTGATTTTCTTAACCCCGCACATGGGTTGTTTTGAAATCACCTCTATCTACTACGGCGCAAAACTCCCTATTACTATTTTATACCGCCCAGCCAAACTCAAATGGTTACAAAACCTGATGAATGTGGGGCGCGCCCGCCCGGGTGTGACGCTGGCGGAAGCCAACACGCAAGGCGTACGTAAGTTAATGCAAGCGTTAAAACGTGGAGAGGCGATTGGCATTTTGCCTGACCAGATTCCAGCCGAAGGCGAAGGCGAGTGGGCGCCGTTTTTTGGCAAACCGGCTTATACCATGACGCTGGCGAGTAAACTGGCAGTCAAAACAGGGGCTACAGTCATCATGGCATTTGGTGAGCGCCTCGCCGATGGCGAGGGCTACACAATTCATTTAACACTTGTGGAGTCTATTGCTACTTCAACACTGTTGAACCAAGCGATTGAAAAGCAGATTGCACAAAAGCCTGAGCAATATTTGTGGAGCTATAACCGCTGGAAGCAAAGACGACACGCAATTAAGCAGTAACGCCTTAATTACATAGCACTCCTAAATTTTATCCGGCACAAATTGGTAGCTCAAAGTAAAAAATGCCGATCTCGGTGCGCCAATCCCTAAAAAGCTGGTACCTTGCCAGTCAGCGCTATTGTAGTTAAAACCGCTTTCACCAATCGCTCCACGAATCGAAGGTGAAAATGCGTTTAAACCCAATCTACCTGCACTGGCATATTCTTTATCAAACAAGTTATTCACTTGCATCCCAAATATCCATTCTGGTGTAATTTTGTAACTAGTTTGAAAGTTAAACACGGTATAGCCTGCTGTTTTGCCTGGACCAAAACCAGTGCGTTCGATTGTGCATTGATAGCCACCGCATATAGGTCCCGTAATTGGTGATGCAGGTCCGGCTTTATGTTTGTTATTCTCATTGCCACGCACAAATGCCTCGGAATGCATCACCATATTGAGTCCAATATTCCATTTATCGGTCACCTCGTAACTGAAGTTAGCATTTAGGTTATGTAGTGGAATACCTGGCATGCGATTACCCGGTTTTACCTTAATTTGCTCAAAAGTACCCTCTTTATCGTAATTGATGTCATAGATACTGCCGGCACTGCTATTGTTAGGGCTAGCCAAGATAAACTTCGATTGGAAAGTGGCATCGGTCAACCCATAGTTAATACCAAAACTAGCTTTACCAGCTGTACCTTTTAAACCCATCTCCAGACCTTGGCGACGGGTATCGCCAATATTCTGAAAATAGCTTTGCGTCGCATTCACCGAAACAAAATAAATATCATCGGTTAAATCGGTGCGATACACACTGGCGTTCCATTCGATATCTTCTGTCAATTGCCCTCTAGCCCCAAACTCAAGGCTTTTGGAGCGCACTTGCTTCAAATAAGGGTCACCTGACATGGCCCCAGGCAGGTTGCAGCTACGTCGCTCACGCCAAGTTCTCTTAGCATACTTAGGGTTACCATTGCTATCGTAGCCATCAAAGACTGGACTATCATCGAAAGCACAGCCCAGTTCAATCGTGGTAGGCGTTCTGGCGCCACGGCTCCAGTTACCATATAAATTCAAATTCTCTTGTGCTTGCCAAGTCATTCCTAGTGATGGGTTGAATGAACGGTATTTGAACCGTTCTTTCTCACCTGTTGCCATGGCAAGAATATTTTTACCATCACTTCCTAAAAAGCCATCTCCCATATAACCGTAACTTGGGTCAAATGGCACAATATATCCATCCAATCCCGTCGGACATTCGCTGGCCTCTATGGTACCGTCGTTGTTATTGTCGGTACATAAAGCTGGATAGTTCAGTAAGTTTACAATTCTATTCACATCGCCAAATGAGCCAAGCTTGCTCACATCTAGCTTGTTATTTACTACAGTGTGGTTAAATCGTGCTGAAGCATTGATGTTCAGTGTTTTAGTAGGCGTCCAAGTTTCACTAAAGTACACGCTTTTGGTAGTGTTATCTCCTTTGAAGTCATTTAGCGCAAAACCTCGTTCTGGGCTGTTGGCTGAGTACTCCCATCCTAATTGGCTAGGGTCTACATATCCATGTCTATTTTTATCCAAAAACCCAAGATATTGTTTGCTGTCATAAGTGCTGTCTGATGTATCAAACGATCCGCCCACCATTAACTTGTGGTGATCCAGGTTCCAGTTAAGCTGTAAAGCGGCACCTTTACCCAGCTGATCAATTTTCGTATCGTTAAAAATAGCAGTTGGCGTACCCTCTATGTAGCCTGTGGCTTGATATGGAAATCCTGAACCATTATCAATTGCTGCAGCCCTACCATCGCGATAAATGTAATTACCGTTGGCATCTTTAACACAAGGCGTTGATCCTATGTTGCCTGTCCCAGTCATTGCACACAACTCAGAATAGAGACCTCTATTAATCGGTTCGGCTAACTCCCAATAGCTATGAAAAAAACCAGACGAATCGGTATATCCCCCAAACACCCCTCCTGCTGTGCCTGTAGGAACCACATCATAAATATAACTAATGTTTCCGGAACCTGGGTGTGAGGTATTTGCCATATGTGTAATCCCTGCGGATAACCCATAAAGATTATTAGTCGCTTTCATTGCAGCCCTGTTCTCCCAGGCAAACCGCACCAATCTGGCATACTCTGGGGAAGATACAGTAGCGTTAAACGCACCAGGGATGGTTGAAGCACCCATATTGCCCCCTGGGCCAGTAAAATCATTCCCTATGCGCGGATCGTAGGTCCAGTTCCATACCGGATTACTTGAGCCATCTGAAGCAGCCACCTGAACTTGATCTGTCACATTTTGCCATTGATTATTTTCATCAAGATATTGGGCCTGAGTACCGAAATTGGTGCCATAAATTAAATTATTTGTACAAGGATCATTAGGATCCGTACAAGCCGCTATAGTTACAGCGCCACTCACCGGGTCAACATATCTTGCCAACGGGTTGTAATTTGAATCGGCAGCCACATTCATCAGGTAATCGTTATAGTCGGGCAAACCGTCACGATTGATATCCGGTAACCCTGGCAATAATTGCCGACTGCGATCTCTAGTACTCGCAGTTGCCGGGATGTCGTCATCTCCCCCGAAATTTTCATTTACATCTGAGGTGTGGCTTTTGCGCTTGCTCTTACGATTGTAAATCTGGCCGGTAATGTTAAAAGTGTCAGTAACATCCCAAACGCCAGACAGCTGGAATTGCAGCAGATCATTTTTACTTTCATCGGGCGAGGTATATACCTGCTGGGGGTTTTGGTCGACCATTTGTTGCGGAAGCAAACCGTTGCCGGTGAGCTTGTTACCGGCATAGAGCATAGACAAGCCTAAACGAGTACGTTCGCTCTGCCATTCTGCTTTACCGAACATCTGATTGACTTTACTAGGGGAGTCATCACGCCAACCATCTTCCATAAAAAAATTGCCTGAGACAAAACCAGCAATTACTCCGTTATTGTTTCCCGCAGATAGTTGCAGTTGCTTACGGCCAAAAGAACCAGCAAGCACTTCAGCATCTAATGACTGGCCATCAAAACCGCTTTTGGTGCGCATGCTCAGCGCACCGCCCAAGGTACCTAGACCATATACAGGGTTGGAGCCGGGAAAGATATCAAGACTGCTGAGTGCGTTCATGGGAATCATGTCCCAATTCACCACATCCCCAAATGGCTCATTCACACGAATGCCGTCAAGAAAGACAGAGATGCCTTGCGCAGTGCCTAGTTGCGGTGAGGCGGTAAAGCCACGGTATTGCAGATCCATCTGAAACGGGTTGCTTTGATAGTCATTGACAGTAACCGATTGCAGTTTTTGATTCATTAAATCTGTAATACTGACTGAATGTGCTTCTTTAATGTCTTTGGCAGTAAGCGTTTGCACGTTGCCTGGAATTTGTTCCTTGGTGAGACCCAAGCCCGGTAGTGGCCCTACTTCATAAAATCGCTTGGCGCGTACGTTGATTTGGTCAAGCTGGATTTTTTTGTCTTCCGCCTTAATATCTTGTTTTTGAATCAGCACTTTTGTACCGTCGATCTTGCCTTGCAGCCCGCTTCTTTCCAGCAACCTATTCAAGGCTTCTTGACGTGACATGCGCCCTTTCAAGGCACTGGCTTTTTTCTCCAAGATAAGGGCGCTATCTACAGTGAGGGATAAGTTGGTTTGTAGGGCAAACTGACGCAATGCCGCCCCCAATGGTTGGGCTGGCATATCTACGGTGATGGGGACTAAAAACTGCTCTTCCTGCTCGGCAGGCAGTTGTGTGTTAAGTTCTGCCGACCATAATGTTGGCACAAAAGTTTGGAGTGTTGCCCCGGCAACAACCGCAAACACCATACGTACAGCTTTGTTTTTTTGCATGATTCAATCCAGAAAACACATGGTTATACTGGGATGACCATTGAGGTGAGAAAACACCTGATATGCTTGCAAAAAAATTATGGACGCGGCTGAATAACAAGTTGCTCAGATGTCTGTTGCAATGTGACAGGTAAGGATTGTGGTAATCCGCGAATAAAGTCGTTGATTTCTTTAGTTTTAAGTACCGCATTCACGTTGGGAGAAGTCTGACCAAAGAATTTTGCTTGTATTGGCTGTTGGCGATAGCGTGAAAGTGTTTCAGCCACTTCCTGCATGTCGGCCTGATCAAACACAATCAATCCTTGGGCAAAACCAAACCCGTCCCCTGCATGGCGATTCACACGTTTTGGTACATCATTTGCAACAATTTCAGCCACTTCACCGTCACGTAGCAACAGCGGCGCTTGCGCATCATCAGCACGTGCTACTTGCACCCGCCCATGGTCTACACTCACACGTACGCGGTTGGCAAGCTGATTGACGGCAAAGCGCGTACCCAACACCGTCACTTTGGCTTGCGCCGTTTGCACAATGAATGGTCGCTCGCTATCTTTGGCCACATCAAAAATAGCCTCTCCGCGCTTAATATGCACCACCCGCTGATGACGATAAAAAATGATATCCAACTCACTATTAGCATTGGCGGTGACTACGGAACCATCCTCTAACTTACGCTGGCTAATTTGCGCAACAGCCGTGTTTTGTGTGTGCTGCGCAATAGGCATGGCTTGCCAAGCTGCATATTGGATTTGACCAAACCAGCCCAGACCCAAACAAAGCAGTAAAACGGCCATGCCTGAGCCCAGTTTGGTCAGCTTCCTGCTACGCTGAGTCTTTTCAAAGTATTGTTGTTGCGTCAGTGCATCAGAAAGATTTTTCAAACGATCTGTAGAAGTAAAATCTTCCATAGTGGAAGTGACTAAGCGATAAGCACTTTGGTGTCGCACATCTGCTAACAACCAAGTTTCAAATGCCGTGCGCTCTGGCGCATCGGGCGCAGCATCGCGCATCTGCATATACCAGCGAATAGCCGCTTGTTTGATTGTGTCTGGCAGTTTAGACATGGTGCTATTCCATCTCAATCAATTCACGGGCATTGCTCAAATCCAACAGTGCGCGCATTGCATGCCGTTCCACCATGTTTTTACTGATTTCTAATTTTTCTGCGATTTGGCTGTGTGTATAACCCTCTACCCGGTACAACCAAAATACCTGACGGCAACGGGGAGGCAATTGATCTAAAATTTGTTGAATATATTCTAAACGCTGCTTGATATCGACTAACCTCTCTGTCGAAAGCGTTGGTGTGTCTATCCACTCACGGTTAAGTCCAAGCTCTCCATCTAACGAGACAAAGCGTTGCCCGGCATGGTATTCATTCACAATCAGATTACTGGCAATGGTACGAATATAAGCGTGCGGCTCTTTATGAAAGCGTATACCGTTTGAAACCGTATATCGAATCAGCGCATCATGCAGAATATCTTTAGCCAAATGCGGGCAAGCCACTTTATAGCGGATATAGCCCAACAAATCGGAATAGGCCCATTCCAGATTAATCCCACACCAAGTTAACGTCTTTTCCATAACTGGCTAAATCTGCAATATTTATGCCACCAAACAATATCAACTAACTCACTGATCTAATTAGGAGGCCATTGTCCACCTCTCTGAAAACAACCAAAAAATTGGTTGTAATCAACCAGCACTGCTCAGCTTTTTAGCCAAAGCTACGCTAGTATTTTATCTAATCAATACTCTAAAACATCATGTGCTAAATCAATTGAAAGTATCTCAACACCACGACCAGTTCAATCACCAGCAGTAAGCAAAACAACCCCGGTAAAATAAGTAACCACCGCTCATGGTTAAACAAGCCATTTAACCAATGTCTAGCCATAAAAAGAGCTTTGCTCATTGAGAATATTCTTTTCATTGGCATCGCTCAAAATCACTATTGTTTATTCGGGTCAAACTGCCAATTCAAGCTAAACCAGACAGCTCTTGGAGTACTTGGTGCAATAAAATTTGTGCTAAGCCAATCACCTGAATTATGGTTATATCCACTTACCCCAACAGCACCGTTGATACTTGGAGAAAATGGATTGCTACCCAAGCGGCCAGCAGTGAAATACTCTTTATCAAATAGGTTTGTTACCTGCATACTAGCTGTCCACTCGCTATTAAATTTGTAGCTGGTCTGAAAGTTAAAGGTGGCATAACCCGGCACTTTTCCTGGATTAGTTGTGGGTTGCCGTGATGCTATGACGACACCTATATTAGGGTCTAAATATTCAATGGTTTTTGTCACGCCCACTTTATGTTTATTATTTTCATTGCCTCGCACAAAGCTTTCGCTATGCATCACTGCACTTAAACCAACCTGCCATTTTGAAGTAACTTCATAACTGATATTGGCATTTAGATTATGCAAAGATATGCCCGGCATACGATTACCTTTTTCAACTTCAATGACATTCATCCCAAAAGGCACTATAAACTTAGCACTGCTGTTGTCTTCACTTAACATCAAGAAGTTGCTTTGAAATGTGGCGTCTGTCAGTCCGTAATTGATACCAAACCCCCATTTATCTTTTCTACCCGATAAGCCAGCTTCGATACCACGGCGTCGCGTTTTGCCGATTGTGTCAAAAAATCCTGACCCACCCCCAGCCGTTACGAAATAAATATCATCTTTTAGATCGGTTTGATAAGCACCCAAATTCCACTGTATAGCTTCAGCACCTAAAAGATTATTTAACGTTCCACGCATACCAATATCGTAAGTAGTGGCTCTAATTTGAGGTAAATAGGGATCACCAGATAAGGCAGTGGGTAACGAACATTGGCGATTTTCAGCAACGCTCTTAGGCTCCTGATAAGTTCCACCTTGACCATCACTTAAAAGAGGACCAGATGGTGTTCTATCCAATGCGCATCCCAATTCAATTGCGCTTGGAGTACGCGTACCTTTCGACCAGTTTGCAAATAAATTTAAATTCTCTTTAGCTTGCCATGTGGCTCCCAACGATGGATTAAACGAGTAATAACTGAATTTCTCGGTTTCCGCTGGGTCAAGCACTCTTCTTAAATTAAGCGGGCGATAGCCTAGTGGAATACCCGCACAATCTTCCATCGTCACAACCCCATCCCTATTGGTATCCCCGCACACGTTATATCTATCTGGCTCTGAGATAATCTCACCAACACCCAAATTTAAAAAGCCGCTTCTGGCAGCAATTTTGTTTTTGGTGCGGGTCTGGTTATAACGACCAGACGCACTAAAGTTCCACGCTTCGCTGGGTGTCCAAGTCTCGCTAAAGTAAATACTTTTGGTGATGTTGGTGCCTTCAAAATCATTGTTTTTGTAACCGACAAATGCAGTGGCAAATTGTGGATGCGCTTGTGCTGGATCTAAATAGGCTCTTCTATTCGCATCTAAAAAGCCCAATTTTTGCTCATTCGTATATTCAGCACTGGCAGAATCAATTGAAGCGCCCACCATAAATTTATGATGCTCAAAATTCCAGTTAAGTTGTACAGAGGCACCATCAGTGATTTGGTCAATTTGATTATCTGTGAATAAAGCCGTTGGTGTGCCTTCTACCACACCTGGCTGATTTAATTCAAATCCATCTACCAATATTGGTGCAAAGGTATCTGGGTCATAGCGCTCCAAAGGATTGGAATTAAAATTTGAGGCATCGCATGCTGCCATGTTAAGCGGTGTTAAAACCATTACATAATTTTTGATGACAGCATTCGTATTGGGGTCTCTAGTAAAAAAATAATTTGACTCGTCATACACAATTCCACCCGCGCTGTAGGGGGTAAATATTGTTCCAAATGAGCTATCAAAAGAATTCTCATTAAAAAAGTTGGGGTCATTTGGCCCGTTTAGAGGTGGCGGCGTATTACCTCGTGTGTAAGCATTAAATTCCCTAAAGTTTTTATTCTGTTCGTAAATATAGCGAAATGCCGTCAACACGTCTTCTGGTAGTTCAGAATTAATTAAGTTGGTGTAATTATTAATATCTAGCGTACCGTTATTAAAGTCTTGCGCTAAATTGGTATTTGAAAAATCAACGTTATTACCCTGCCCTGTATTTGTGTACACCACCGGTAACACAAGGTAATCTGGCACCCCGTAGCGATTGGCTTGGCTACCTGGTCCATATGCATTTGCACTATCACTAACCCTATATAAACAAGTGTATTGTTCTGATGGATCTAATAAACGTCTAGCTACTAACCCCCCATCATAATCTCGCATCACATCTGCACCCACTTGATGGCGTTTACTATTACGGCGGTACACCTGCCCTGTGACAGTAAAGTTATCATTGACGAAATAATTACTGCTTAGTTGAAACTGTTGCAACCTGTTTTTAGTGGTGTCCGGACTCGTGAATACACTTGAGGGGTCTCTCGCATATTCCTCACTGGGTAGTAATCCATTACCCGTTAAATCTGTTCCCACAATCAGCGTACTCAAACTCAGATCTAACTTGTCTCCTCTGTAACTCGCTTTACCAAAGAACTGGTTCACCTTGCTTGGTGAGTTATCACGCCAACCATCTTCCAGAAAGAAGTTACCTGCACCAAATAAAGCCACTGTACCGTTGTTCCAACCACCTTCTACTTGCAGTTGTTTACGGTTGAATGACCCGTATAAAACTTCTGCATCGACGCCTTCGTAATTAAAACCATCTTTGGTTTTAACTGTAAATGCGCCACCTAATGTATTTAAACCGAAGATAGGATTAGAACCTGGGAATACATCGACACTGGCTAAGGCGTTCATGGGGATCATGTCCCAGTTCACCACATCACCGAATGGCTCATTCACTCGAATACCATCAAAGAAAACACTTAATCCTTGTGGTGTGCCGATTTGCGGGCCTGCGGTAAAGCCTCTATAGGAGACGTCCATTTGAAAGGGATTGCCTTGATAGTCATTGACGGTGACTGACTGGAGCTTTTTGTTCATTAAGTCAGTGATGCTTAATGAGTGAGAGTCTTTGATCTCTTTAGCAGTGATGCTTTGTACGTTGCCGGGAATTTGGTCTTTGGTTAACCCTAATCCAGGTAAGGGACCTATCTCGTAGAAGCGTTTGGCACGGACTTGGATTTCGTCTAGCTGTATCGTCTCTGCTTTTTTCTCCTGATTAATTGCACCTTTGCGTTTAATGGCGTAGCCGCCCTTACCATCTGGCTGCGCTTCTAGCCCACTGCCTTGTAGCAAAGTCTCAAAACCTTGTTGGGTGGTATAGCTTCCTTTTAAACCGTTTGTCGATTTATTGAGTGCTAAATCAGGGTCAAATACTAAATCGACGCCACTTTGCTGCGCATATTGATTCAGCCTTTGGCTGAGCGTACCTGCCGGTATTTGGTATGGTTTAGCTTGTTGTAGCGATTGATAGGATTTTTTAAGTTCAGCCTCGGGCAAACCTGTTTCTGCTGTGGCAGCCTGCATAGAAAACAATGCTGTTAAGGCAGTGAGCGTAGAGAGTGATTTATACATGCGTTTTTCTTTCGCCAAATAATGGTGGTATTGATTACCTTGACGAAGCAAAAACAGAAACAGACAGTGCCTAAATAATAAATTTTAACTTTGAACGTATTTAAATATCAGGCCCAAAGACATGATTCATCTATTGATGAAATAAAACGATGACATTACTTGAGAGAACGTACATTTGCACACGGTTAGTTTTGTCGCAGACACATATAAGCACCAAGTATGTAAGTCATTGTTTGCGTGTTAATTTACGCGGATGCACTACAATGCCTTGTGCTTCTTGGGTTACTTGTATAGGTAAACGATTGGCAAGCAACTCCAAGCTACGGTTGACATTATCCGCAGGAAACACGCCGGACACTCTTAATTGCGCTACCTGTGGTATTAAGGTGATTGGTATAGGTGAATAGCGTTGTAGCTGCTGAATAACGCTTATCAGCGGCGCATTATCGAATAAAAGTTTGCCAGAAACCCAAGCATTCATTTGACTCACATCTACCGATTGTTTGGGTGAGACGTTTTGCGGTGTGATCTCTATAGATTCACCAGCGGAAACAACGACACAATGTGCAGAATTCAGCTGATACCAACGTTGCAGATTGCACGCTTTAACTTGTGACTCTAATACGGCCACTTGCGTTTTAGTACGCTGCTCGTTTTTGCGATACACCGAGAATTGCGTACCCAACGCTTGTGCAGTGCCATCGGCCGTACTCACAACTAGCGGACGGCCAGTATCTTTTGCCACTTGTATAAATAACTCGCCATGCTCCAGCACAATTTCGCGCTGATGCGCACTATAGAGAATGTTAACCACGGTATCGGTATTGATGACCAACTTACTATGATCGGGTAAATCAATCGTTTTTTGCTGGCCTATAGGCGTTTGATATTGTGCAACCCATGTAGGTTTTATTTGCTGCGTGTGGTACACCAGCGCAGCACTCAGCCCAACCACTAGCATAGCTGCAATAGACTTTGCTGCTTTCCTGGCAGATTTTTTCTTCTTCAAAAATTCTGTCGCTGCTAAATTAGATTCAATGAGCGGTTTCGCCTCGGCTATGGTCTCTACATTAAATTGCTGCCACATCGATTGCACGCGCTGATAAGCTATTGCATGCGCCGCATTACTTGCCAACCAAGTCTCAAACGCCGATTGTACGGCAGCAAACTCATCCGCAGCCGCATCATGCAACTGCATATGCCACTGAATAGCCTGCTCTACAATGGCCGTATCAGTGGAGTAGGATTGGTGCAGAGAGGTCATTGATTAATTTGCATAAGCAATTTGGTAGCAGTGCATCATTGCACGTGCTATATATTGTTTAACCATACTGGCAGATACCCCAAGAATGTCGGCAATTTCAGCATGCGTTAGCCCATCTAATCGATACAAAATAAAAGCACGTGCGGCTTTAGTTGGCAGCCCCTCCAGCATCACGATGATCTGGTTTAAGATATCAATCGCCTCTTGGATTTGCTGAGGAGATGCAGCAAAATCCGGCTGTGCATCAAACAACATGGCCAAATACGCTTGCTCCAGCTTTTGTTTACGGCGGCTATCAATCAGTAAATGCGTTGCTATCGTTGTTAAATAAGCACGTGGCTCAATAATCGTAGTTAAATCAATGGCATTCAATTGCTGCTTATGCAGTAGCTTGGTAAATACATCTTGCGTTAAATCAGCTGCTTCAAAGGCTGACCCCAGTTTTTTACACAACCAATGCTGCAGCCAGCGATTGTGATTTACATAAAAAACTGCAGCCATATTTTGCATAATCTAACGCTACCTGACGAACCAAAAAAGTATTTACAGTGATTACTAGCAATTTTTATGCTTTGCATTACACGCAATAACTCATTGATTTGCATAGAGGCCGCAAACAGCGTGGCTGTTTATAGCCAGCTCTGGGCTGATTACAACCAGTTGGATTGATTATTTAGGGAGAATACTTTTCGGTAGCGGCGTTAAACACTAGGTCAGATTTATTTAATGGCCTGTTTTTCTAGTGCTAACCGTTTCTGAAATTTTTCACTGTTAAATTTGGCATAGAGCTTTTGTGCACGTGCACAGACTTGCTGCCAGAACGCTTCATTTTGTGGCAAATAGTGCTGTTTAAATAGTGCAATATCATCAGCATCCAAACCACACGCCATCGCTGAAAAATATAAACCGGCGATGTCTTTCATGACCGCTGTACCTTTTGTTGATTGCTGTTGCAACATGCGATGCAAATCAATGAGATACAGCTTAACCATGCCTTGCTTTAGCTCTGCCTGTTTCAATACAAAATGACACAGATAAAAATCACGGTGGCACATACCCACTTGATGTAACTTTGCCGCCAGTTCAGCCACGGCAATTATGAGCTTCTGTTTAAACGCTGCATCCGGAGAATTGTTCACCCAATCGGCACACACCTCTTCCAACGAGACAATATCACCCAAATCTTCCGTCATCACAAACGATTGCAAGCTTGCAGGATTACGTCCGCGCTGACCATACGCAACCAATGGTGTGGTCGGAATACCTAGCTGCGTCAGCTGTTGAATCGCATTCACTTCTGTCATCGCCCCCAGAATAGGCTTTTTGAAGGTCACTAGATTTTTAATGATCTCAGCCCAGCCAACGCCAAAGTGCTGCTTAACAAAATAGGAGTGCTCGCCCAACTTGATTTGAATGGTTCTGCGCCCTTTGACATCGCGAAACGCTTTGCCCTGCAACTGCATCATCGCGGCAAACGTATTCTTACGATTCAACCAACTACGGATGGATACGGGAACGTGGAGTAACTCTTTCATGCGTGTGTCTGCTCTGCTAACCGGATCAATATCTTAGCCTCTGCGCTACCATCATTGGCCCGCATAATCTGCTGTGTATGGTTTAGACCATTGCTGCCCCACGCCGTTCGCTGTTCGGCGGTCGCGGTACACATGGCTAACCACTGCTGGTTAAATAGTGTCTGATCAAATGGCAGCGGACTGACTATTCCCGCATCAGCATCGGCGACATGATGCGCATAGCCACAACTTTCCGTCACCAACATGGGTGCACCACTGGCCATGCCCTCCAATATCACCAACCCTGTGTTTTCTCTATAGGCTGGGTGCACACAGACATCTGCCCCTTGCATCAACCAAGGGATATCCGAACGACCTTTTGAAATCACCACATGGGCTTGCAGGCCTAGTTTATTGACCATGGATTGAAACTGTTTAGGGTTATCTTGCCCCACTGCAACTAGCTTGGTATGTTGCAGCAGCTCTGACGGCAGTGCAGCCATGGCTAAGATGGCGCGGTCCAAGCCTTTCATGGCAAAACCGGATCCCGTCAGTAAATACACAAAATCATTGTCTGCAAAACCAAAGGCGTCGCGTAAATGCTGGCGCATCTCGGCTTTGTCTTGCAACACAAAACGTTCTGGCGATAAGAATGGTGGAATGTAATGAAAGCGCTCACTTTGCGTGCCATACCATTGTTGAAAGTTTGGCTTCTCAGTCAATGAAACCGCCAATATTTCCGTACTGACGTCTTGAGCAAACACTTCTTGCTCGCATTTAGCAAACCAGCGATAGCGCGGCGTGAGGCGGTACAGCCAATTGCGCTGCTGATGGGCACGCTCAATAAAACAGGGATCCGCAGCAAAATGTGCATCCAAATTGGCCATACGGTTATAGCCAAACACAAAATCAAACTTTGCCGATTGAATGATGGCAAACGCCGCATCAATAAACTTTTGATAGCGCTGGAAATTGAACCAACCGGATTGTGGAAGCACATGCACCTTTATATTGGCTGGCACATCGCCTTGCCAACTGAGAGTGAACACCTCGACTTGATGCCCACGCTCTAATAGCTCGTTGGCTGTGCGCAGCATATCGCGCTGCATGCCACCAAAAGGGAAGTATTTAAAAATAATAAACGCAAACTTCATTTTTGGAATTGTATGCGAAAATACGCGGATGAAACGCATTCTGCTGGTTAAAACATCCTCACTAGGCGACGTCATTCACAACTTACCAGTAGTCAATGACATCTTGCAACACAATCCCGAAGCCCAGATTGACTGGGTGGTGGAAGAAGGTTTTGCGGATATTCCGCGTCTGCATCCTCGTATCAATCAAGTGTGGGCTGTCGCCGTTCGACGCTGGCGCAAACAATTATTCAAAGGCGCCACTTGGCAGGAAATTCAATCATTTAAGCAAGCTATTGGTGCGCCACATTATGATGCGGTGATTGATACACAGGGCCTCATCAAAAGCGCGCTCATCACAAAATTGGCAAGCGGCCCCAGTCACGGCTATGACAAATACTCTATTCGCGAACCTATGGCCAGTATGGCCTATCAACAGTCCTATAGCATTAGCTATCAACAACATGCCGTTGCGCGCAATCGCACTTTGGTCGCTCAGGCACTCGCTTATCCAGTGCCTACCAACGCCCCAGACTATGGCATTCAAGCGAATGCTGCACAATTCCCAGTGAGTTTATCGCTACCCAAACAAGCGTTTGTGATTGGCTTACATGGCACCAGCCGCGACAGCAAATTGTGGGCTATCGACAGATGGGTTGCACTGGGAAAGCAACTAGAAAACGAGGCGACCGCTTTAGTATTGCCTTGGGCTAGCCAAGCTGAAAAGCAACGCGCAGAACAAATTCAATCGTATCTGACACACGCCATGGTGTTGCCTAAGCTCAGCATCGGCCAATTGGCGACCATCATCGTGCAGGCGCGCGCCGCGATTGGTGTGGATACCGGCTTATCCCATCTAGCCGCTGCATTAAACATTCCTACTGTTGCCATTTATACCGATACCAACCCAGCACTCACAGGCGTCATGGCGGGCGCGTTTGCACCAGCAATCAACCTAGGCAATATCGATGCCTCGCCCAGTGCAGATGACGTATACAACACATATCGCCAAATCATTGCATCATCAAGTCGGTAGTTCCGTTTAAAAAGTTTTCCATCAAGGCTTGAAACACCTCCGAATAACCCCACTTTAAAAAAGTGTTATTAATATTCGGGGAACCACATGCAAGAAGATCAAACAACGCCAGAGAACATGGCCGATACACAGGCGCAATCCACCACAGAACAAGCGCCAAATCCAGAAGCTCAAATTGCTGAACTTGAAAAAGCTTTAGAAGAAGCCAAAGCCCAGGTGTTATACATCAAAGCAGAAGGCGAAAACATTCGCCGCCGTGCGGGTGACGATATTGAGAAAGCGCGTAAATTTGCATTAGAAAAATTTAGCGGCGAGTTACTTGCAGTGAAAGATAGTTTAGACGCCGCATTAGCCATTGATAGTACAGATGTTGCCAGCTATAAAAATGGTGTGGATCTCACTGCCAAACAATTACTCAGCGTATTTGAAAAATTCAATATTGCAGAGATCAACCCAGTCAACGAGAAATTTGACCCAAACAAACACCAAGCCATCAGCGCTGTGGATTCTGAATTAGAACCCAACACCGTAGTGAGCGTATTGCAAAAAGGCTATACGCTCAATGAACGCGTGTTGCGCCCGGCATTGGTGATGGTAGCCAAAGCAAAATAAAACCCTTTTTTAATTAAGGGCTTGAAAACAAAAAAAACACCCTCACCTAGCAGTTAAGCAAATAAGCCTTGTGTCACAAAATCAGACACAGCGCATGATAGAAATTGAATTGAAAAGGAATATGAAATGGCAAAAATTATTGGTATCGACTTAGGTACAACAAACTCTTGTGTTGCTGTCATGGAAGGCGGCAAACCACGCGTGATTGAAAACGCCGAAGGCGCACGCACCACTCCATCAATTATCGCGTATCAAGAAGATGGCGAAATCTTAGCGGGTGCACCGGCTAAACGTCAGGCAGTGACCAACCCAAAAAACACACTGTTTGCAGTGAAGCGTTTGATTGGTCGCCGTTTTGAAGAAAAAGAAGTGCAAAAGGACATTGGTTTGATGCCTTACACCATTGCAAAAGCCGATAACGGTGATGCATGGGTTGAAGTGCGCGGCGTCAAAATGGCACCGCCGCAAATCTCTGCAGAAGTATTACGCAAAATGAAAAAAACTGCGGAAGACTATTTAGGTGAAGAAGTCACAGAGGCAGTGATTACGGTACCGGCTTACTTTAACGATAGCCAACGCCAAGCCACGAAAGATGCGGGTCGTATTGCTGGTTTAGAAGTCAAACGTATCATCAACGAGCCAACAGCGGCTGCGCTAGCGTTTGGTTTGGACAAACAAGAAGGTGACCGCAAAATTGCCGTGTATGACTTAGGCGGCGGTACTTTCGACGTGTCGATTATCGAGATTTCTACGATTGATGGTGAACATCAATTTGAAGTGTTGAGCACCAACGGCGATACGTTCCTCGGTGGTGAAGACTTTGATAATCGCATCATTGATTTCTTGGCAGATGAATTTAAGAAAGAGAATGGCTTAGATTTACGTAACGATTTATTGGCGAAACAACGCTTAAAAGAGGCGGCTGAAAAAGCGAAGATCGAGCTATCTGGTGCGCAGCAAACTGAAGTGAACTTGCCTTACATCACAGCGGATGCGACTGGCCCTAAGCACTTGGTGGTAAAAATCACCCGTGCAAAATTAGAGTCTTTAGTTGAAGACTTGATTGAACGCACGATTGCTCCTTGCAAAACTGCTATTAAAGATGCGGGCGTATCGATTGATGACATCACTGACGTGATTTTGGTCGGCGGTCAAAGCCGTATGCCAAAAGTGCAAGAAAAAGTGAAAGAGATTTTTGGTAAA
>Ga0123388_1066275_pt1 | contig 28820 bp, 26 predicted proteins | sample T0HHNO3metaT_FD_89916 | JGI IMG/M metagenome (GOLD analysis project Ga0123388, IMG submission 89916) | Methane-oxidizing artificial microbial communities from Washington, USA to study methane cycling - T0-HHNO3 metaT (Metagenome... | ecosystem: Engineered > Modeled > Simulated communities...
AAATTCAAAAAAATAGCGCTTATTGGCAAATACATGAACAAATCGGCTCTGCAGTTAATGCAGAATGATTTGTCGGATTTGGCGCAATATCTGGCGGCTAAAAACATAGAAGTGTGGGTTGAGGAAAATACGGCTCAGCACACACAGCTTTCCCAATATAAAACACTCTCGATACAGGAGATTGGCAAAACGGCTGATCTCGCGATTGTCATGGGCGGTGACGGCACCATGCTTACTGTCGCGCGCAGCCTGATTGAAGACGACGTGCCGCTGATAGGCGTCAATCGCGGGCGCTTTGGTTTTCTGACGGATTTGCGTGCCGAAGACATGCTGGCTGAAATCGACCGTATCGTTGCCGGCAACTACATCAGGGAGCCACGTATGCTGCTTTCCACGCAGGTGGTGCGGCAGAACCAGGTCATACACAGCAGTTACGCATTAAATGATGTGGTCATTAAAAGCGGCCTGCGCCTGATCGAACTGGAAGTTGAAATCGATGGCCAGTTTGTTTACAAGCAGCGCAGTGACGGGCTCATTTTAAGCACCCCGACGGGAACGACAGCCTATGCCTTATCCGCCGGCGGCCCTATTCTGCACCCTAACCTGGAAGCGATCTCCCTGGTGCCGATCTGTCCGCACACGCTCAGTAACCGGCCGATAGCGGTGAACAGCAACAGCCGGATAGAAGTGACCCTGGTGCAGTTCAATGAGGCGCAGCTGAGCATGGATGGCCAGTCCCAGGAAACGCTGGAGGTTGGCGATAAGATCATCGTGCAGCGCTCCGAGCGCAATATCTTTCTGCTCCATCCCAGCGATTACTGTTATTTCGATATGCTGCGCAACAAACTGAATTGGGGGTAGGGTGATGCTGCAAAGCCTGTCTATCCGTGATTTTGTGATTGTCAGCAAACTTGACCTGGAGTTCCAGCCCGGGTTTACCGTGCTTACCGGCGAGACCGGCGCAGGCAAGTCCATCCTGATTGATGCCTTGTCGCTGGCACTGGGGGCCAGGGGTGAAGGCGGCGTTACGCGTGTCGGCTGCGACAAAGCGGAAATCAGTGTGATGTTCGATATTGTGCGGCACACCGAAGTCCGTGCATGGCTGCAGCAGTCGGAACTGGAAGGTGATTCCGGTGAACTTGTGCTGCGCCGGGTGGTGTATGCGGATGGGCGTTCACGCGCTTTTATCAATGGTACGCCGGTCACGGTACAGCAGCTTAAGGATATTGGGGAAATGCTGGTGGATATTTACAGCCAGAATGCCCATCACTCCCTGCTCAAGCTGGCAACGCAGCGCCAGATCCTGGATGAGTTCGGCGGGCTGGCGGCGGTGGCGGGTGAGGTTGCGGTGAAATACAGGCATTGGCACCATCTGCATGAGCTGCGCTTGTCCCTGGAAAAAAATGCAGCCGCCTATGCGGATGAGCTGGCCGGTCTGCGCGACGATACCCGTGAGCTATCGCAGCTGGCTTTTGTTGCCGCCGAGTGGGATGAATTGCAGCAGGAGCACACGCGCTTGTCCAACGGTGCGGAACTCATCAAGAACGGAGAGGCTTGTCTTGAGCTTTTAAGCGAAGGCGACTTGTCGGCCTTGAGCCAGTTGGCGCACATACAGCATAAACTGCAAACGATGCATGAATATGATGCCAGCCTGACCGAAGCATTGGAGACGCTGGATTCGGGCATGATCCAATTGCAGGAGGCCAGCCGTTCCATCAGCCGTTATGTTCAGCATGTGGATCTGGATCCATCACGCCTGAATGAGGTGGAGGCCCGCATTCAGGCCATCCATGCGGCTGCACGCAAATATCGCGTTGCCGTGGAAGACCTGCCGGATCTGCTGCTGACATTCCAGGCGCGCATGGCTGAGCTGGCCGAGGTGGAGGACAGCAAGGCACTGGCGGAGCAGGAGGCTCAGGCGTTCAGCGAATATACGCAGCTTGCTGAAAAACTAAGTGCCGGCAGAAAGCGTGCCGCAGCGACGCTGCACGAAAAGATCACTGCCGAGATGCAGCGCCTTTCATTAAGCGGCGGTAAATTCGTGGTGGAATTGTCGCCGCAGCCGCCGGGGGCTAACGGCCTGGAACAGGTTGAATTTATGGTGGCGGGCCATGCCGGCGTGTTGCCGCGACCGCTCAATAAAGTGGCGTCAGGCGGTGAGCTGTCGCGCATCAGCCTCGCCATTCGCGTGGTGACTGCGCAGCAGGGCGGCGTGCCGACGATGATATTTGATGAGGTCGATGTGGGCATAGGCGGTGGCGTAGCCGAAGTGGTCGGCAACCTGCTGAAGCAGCTGGGTGTCGAGCGCCAGGTGCTTGTGATTACGCATTTGCCGCAAGTCGCGGCGCTTGGGCAGCATCATTTGCGTGTCAGCAAAGCCCTGGTGAATGAACAGACGCTGAGCAATATCGAGCAGCTGGATGATGGGCAGCGCATCGAAGAAATCGCCCGCATGCTTGGCGGCCTGGAAATTACGGACACCACGCGCAAACATGCGACGGAGATGCTGGGGTTTGCCTGAGGCCGCTTGTGTCAGGCTCAGCCTGGTGATGTGAAGGGTCAGGCCTGAACTTCGGATTCAGCTGGCTTTTTTGTCGCAGGGGGATTTTGAGCAGTCTGCATAAATATAGAGTGAATGCTCACGTATATTAAAGCCTCTTTCTTTGGCAATCGCTTGCTGGCGCTTCTCGATCTGGTCATCACAGAACTCTTCAACATGGCCGCATTGCAGGCAGACGATATGGTCGTGATGGCCGCTTTCGTTTAATTCAAATACGGCTTTGCCGCTTTCAAAGTGGTGGCGTACCAGCAGGCCGGCCTGTTCAAACTGCGTCAGCACACGGTAAACCGTTGCCAGTCCGACATCTTCATCCGAAGTAATCAGGATTTTATAAACGTCTTCGGCAGACAGGTGGCGTTCTTTGCTATTCTCAAACAGTTCCAGAATTTTAAGCCTGGGCAGCGTGGCTTTGAGTCCGGCGTTTTTTAAGTCTTTTTGGTCATGCATACTTTGGTTGCTCACAGATTTACAATCTTATCGATTTGTAATCTCAATGTTTTGGGTTGGCGGTCAACGTGTTATATTAACGCTAATTCAAACTAAAGTCATAATATGCGTTATATATTCATCTTGCTGTCGTTCCTGTGTGTGTCATGCGGTACAGCGTTGCCTTCAATAAAACCATACAAGTTGGATGTGCAGCAGGGTAATGTTGTGACATCTAAAATGCTGCTGCAGTTGCGGCCGGGCATGACTAAATCCCAGGTGCGTTTTATTATGGGCACGCCGCTTATCCAGGATAGCTTCCATGGCAATCGCTGGGATTACGTTTACCAGATGCGTGAAGGAGGCAAACTCAAAGAGCAGCGTCAGGTGGTTATGATTTTTGAAAATGAATTACTGAAATCGGTGCGCGGTGACGTGATTCCGGCCGGCAGTGATCAATCCAAAGCCAATGAGGCAGAAGCTCCTACAGGGACACGTGTCATTACTCCGATCAAGAAACCGGAAGAAAAAGGGCTTTTAAATAAACTCAAATTCTGGGAAAAAGACGAAGCCGAACTGGCAAAAGAGGCCGCAGAAAAAGAAGCTGCAGCTAAAGCCAAGCTGGAGGCGGAAGAGGCTGCCAAGGCTGCTGCAAAACAACCTCAGCAGACACCTGCCGTCGTAGATGAGCCAAAATCCTTGCTGGCTGTGCCGATGGAGGTGCCGGCTGCACCCGATAGCCCGGCGGTTGCCGCCCCTGCGACTGAAATGCCAGTACCTGCCAGCCCTGCGGCAGAAGTGCAGCCTGCTGCTGCGCCGGTGCAAATGAATGCGGCTGAGCCTGTAGCCCCAGCGCCAAGTGCGACTGCCCCGGAAGAGCCCCCTGTTAAATCGCAGGCTTACGATTCGTCATCAGGCATGCGTTTCGACAGGAAGTTGCAATCAGAAACTGAAGAAGCTGCGCCTGCACCGGCTCCGCAGCCGCGAGCCGGCAATAAAACCATCCCGGCACCTAAAGAGCTGCCGGATGAAAGCAGCCCAAGTTATTTTGACCGCATGCTGGAGCAGATCGGCTTCTGATGCTGAACCGGTCAGCCGAGCGCTTGTTATAAGCCGTGCCGGCTGAGCTGCCATAGAGCCGATGATGGTTTTAAACGCACAGGGTCATTAAAGTTTATTAATTTTTTTAATTTCATCAGTTCTTATTTCAATCAGTTTTTAATTCAAAAGTACAGAAAGTTACAGGTTTCAGAAATATGGTCAGTCCATTAAAAGTCGTTATTGCCGGATGTTCTGGCCGCATGGGGCATGCTTTGCTGGAGTCGGTGTTTGCGGATGCCGAGCTGATTCTTCATGGGGCATTGGACCGTGCTGAAAACCCTTGCCTGGGTCGCGATGCCGGTGAGCAGTTCGGCAAGCTGTCTGGCGTTAAAGTGACTTCGGATGTTGAAGCGGCATTGAATGGCGCTGATGTATTGGTTGATTTTACGCGACCGGAAGCCAGCATGCAGTATATGGAAGCATGCCAGAAGGCCAATGTGGGCATGATCATCGGCACCACAGGTTTTTCTGCAGAACAGAAAGCGGCCATCGAAACGGCTGCTAAGAATATCCCTATCGTTTTTGCCCCCAATATGAGTGTCGGCGTGACCTTGCTGATCAATCTGGTGCAGTCAGCTGCCAAAGTGCTCAGCGAAGGCTATGACATTGAAATTATCGAGGCACATCACCGTCATAAAGTGGATGCACCATCCGGTACAGCACTGCGTCTTGGTGAGGCGGCTGCCAGTGCGTTGGGGCGTGATCTTGGGCAGTGCGCTGTCTATGGCCGCGAAGGCGTCACCGGCGAGCGTGACCCCAGTACGATAGGTTTTGCTACCGTGCGCGGCGGTGATGTGGTGGGTGACCATACCGTGTTGTTTGCGGGGATCGGTGAGCGTGTGGAGCTTACCCACAAAGCCAGCAGCCGTGCCACCTTTGCAATAGGCGCATTACGCGCTGCCAAGTTCCTGACCGGAAAAAATGCCGGCCTTTATGATATGCAGGACGTGTTAAGTTTAAGGTAAGCATGTATCGGTAGCGTGTCTTTTCCGCAGGACTCACCGCATCCCTTTGCCGGGTGCCGAGGCCTGAATTGTTTGGGGCTAAGGAGTGAAAAATTACAGATCGCTTCCGGCAGTTTGCAAAGCTAGATGCAGATGAAGTTCTCCGTGAACTGAACGCCTCATCAGAAGGCTTGCTGGAAAGCGAAGCCAGTGAGCGGCTGCGGAAGTATGGTCCCAATGTCATTGCTGCCGTAAAAAACAAGCCTCCTTTCTTACGTTTTTTAAGTCTTTTTCTAACCCCGCTTCCCTTGCTGCTGCTGAGCCTTTCGGCCGTGGCACTCGTTACCGGCGAAACCCATGGCGCAGAAGTCATCGTGCTGATGGTTTTTCTTTCCACTACGCTGGGTTTTGTTCAGGAGTATCGCACCGGCAAGGCAGCCGAGGGGCTGCGCGCCCTGGTACGTACGACCGCGTCCGTGCAGCGCAGGCGTTCTGCGACAGCTGCAGGCGAGACCGAGGAAGTACCTTTAAGCGGCATTGTGCCGGGTGATACCGTGCATCTGTCTGCGGGGGATATGGTGCCTGCGGATGTGCGCCTGATTTCCGTCAAGGACCTGTTCGTGAACCAGTCCTCGCTTACGGGCGAATCCATGCCTGTGGAGAAATACGCCAGTCAGACGCAGGCAGCGGAAACCGGCATTCCCGATCTGTTCAATCTATGTTTCATGGGTACCCATGTGGTTTCGGGTACTGCTGTCGGCGTTGTCATGGCGACCGGAGGGCATACCTTTTTCGGGTCAATTGCCTCAACGATTGCTGAGGAAAAAGAACTGACGAGTTTCGACCAGGGGGTGCAGAAGTATATCTGGTTAATGATCCGTATCATGTGCTTTATGGTGCCCACGGTATTCCTCATTAATGGATTTGCCAAAGGCAACTGGATCGAGGCGCTTTTGTTTGCATCGGCTGTTGCAGTAGGGCTTGCTCCGGAAATGCTGCCGATGCTGGTGACTGTCAACCTGGCCAAAGGCGGTATTGCCATGTCGCGCAAGAAAGTGATCGTTAAGCGTTTGAATGCGATCCAGAATTTTGGTGCGATGGATATACTCTGTGCCGACAAGACCGGAACACTTACGCAGGACAAGGTGGTGCTGGAGCGGCATGTGGACATTGAAGGTAATGAGGATGAGCGGGTGCTGGAATTTGCTTACCTTAATAGTCACTATCAGTCTGGACTGAAGAATCTGCTTGATATCGCGGTGCTTGAGCATGCGGAAGTGCATAAGAAGCTGCATGAGGTAAGCGTTTACCGGAAAGTGGATGAGATCCCATTTGATTTTCAGCGGCGGCGCATGTCGGTGATCGTTGAAAAAAATCAGCTATCGCACCTGCTGATCTGTAAAGGTGCTGCCGAGGAGATCCTCAGTATATGCGACCGTTTTCAGCACGGGGCACATGTAAAACCCCTGGAGCCGGCGCAGATGGAAGCAACGCGCAGGGTTGTCAGCGCACTCAATGAGGATGGTTTTCGCGTGATTGCCGTTGCTTACAGGGAGGTCAGCCATGAACATATCGCCTATGAGCCGGTTGATGAATCCAATTTGATATTAAGCGGGTATATTGCATTTCTTGACCCGCCCAAAGAATCGGCCGGGCCGGCGATTGCTGCGCTCCATCAGTATGGCGTCACCGTTAAGATCCTGACCGGGGACAATGAAGGCGTCTCGCGCAAGGTGTGTCATGATGTGGGGCTTGCGGTCGACGCTATTCTGCTGGGTAGCCAGATCGAAGCAATGTCCGATGCTGAACTGGCAGGTGCCGTTGGAACTGCTGTAGTTTTTGCCAAGCTGTATCCCCAGCAGAAGGCGCGCATCATTGCCGCGCTTCAGAAGCAGGGGCATGTGGTCGGGTTCATGGGTGATGGCATCAATGATGGCCCGGCGCTCAAGGCTGCGGACGTCGGGATTTCGGTGGATAATGCGGCGGACATCGCAAAGGAATCGGCGGATATTATCCTGATGGAAAAGAACCTGATGGTGATCAGGGATGGTCTGGTTGAGGGCAGGAAAGTGTTCGGGAATATCGTCAAATATATCCGTATGAGCGCCAGCTCCAATTTCGGCAATATGCTAAGCGTGCTTGGCGCCAGCGCTTTTCTGCCTTTCTTGCCGATGGCGCCGGTGCAGATTCTTTTTAATAACCTGATGTATGATTTCTCGCAGACCGTCGTGGCGACAGACAGTGTGGATGATGAATATATTTCACAGCCCCGTAAATGGGAGCTGGGAAATATCGCCCGTTATATCTTTACCATCGGGCCCATCAGCTCGGTCTTTGACTACGTGACTTTCGCCCTGATGTGGTTTGTATTTGAATGTACAACGCCGGCGCATGCCAGCCTGTTCCAGACTGCCTGGTTTGTTGAGTCGTTGCTTTCGCAGACGCTCATCGTGCATGTGATACGCACCGGTAAAATCCCTTTTCTGCAAAGCAAGCCAAGCACACCTTTGCTGTTGAGTACGCTGGCAATCTGTATTTTTGCGGTCTATCTGCCATATTCGGCGCTTGCGCCAAAATTGCAGATGATTCCGTTGCCTGCCGATTACTGGCTCTACCTGTCAGCCATTCTGCTGGTTTACCTGGGGCTGACGCAGGTCATCAAGACTTACCTGATCCGGCATTTCGGTTTTGATTAAGCGGTTTTGATGGATTTTATTGCGTGTTTATTTTAAGCGGAGCGGCAGCATGAGTGATCGCCAGTATTCAAGTGTGCTATGTCTATTTGTCGGGGTATTTTTTACCTGGTCCGCAATCGCCCCGCACGATTACTTCACCTGGTTTCTTGAGGTTTTTCCGGTGCTGGTCGCATTGCCGCTGCTGCTGATCACGTGCCGCAGGTTCCCGCTGACAAACCTGGTGTACGGTTTGATCGCGCTGCATATGGTCATTCTGCTGGTGGGAGGGCATTATACTTATGCCGAGATGCCGGTTTTTAACTGGCTGCGTGATTATTACGGCTGGGACCGCAATTATTATGATCGCGTGGGGCATGTTGCGCAGGGCTTTGTACCGGCAATGCTCGCCCGCGAGGTGTTATTGCGCACTTCGCCGCTGAAGCCGGGTAAGTGGCTGTTTTTTATCGTAGTTTGCGTGTGCCTTGCAATAAGCGCTTTTTATGAGTTTATTGAGTGGTGGGTAGCACTGGCTTCCGGCAGCGATGCCGTGGCGTTCCTTGCGACGCAGGGCGATATCTGGGATACGCAATGGGATATGTTTCTGGCTTTTGCAGGGGCGGTTTCCGCACAGCTGCTGCTGGCAAACATGCATTTGCGACAGATGAGGCAGATGCATGTTTACATTGATTAGTCGGTTTTTTTTCGCTATAATTCGTTAATTCTGAAACGGGAAGAGTAAACCTACTCCTCCCGTTTTGCATATCTGCCATCTGTTCATGATGGACAAAGACTATACAATTTTTAATGCCGTAAAAACAAGGAGTTACTGTGTCACAAAACCTGCCCGCCATACTAGTACTTGCAGATGGAACCGTGTTTCGTGGCATGTCGATCGGAGCTTCAGGCCACACCGTGGCCGAGGTTGTATTCAACACTTCGATGACTGGCTACCAAGAGATCCTTACCGATCCGTCATACACCAAGCAAATCGTTACATTGACTTATCCGCACATCGGCAATTATGGTGTGAACGCTGAAGACGTAGAGTCCGGCAAGGTTTATGCGAGCGGTTTGATCATTCGCGATTTGCCGCTTACCCACAGCAACTTCAGAAGCACTCAATCTTTGCCTGAATACCTGGCAAGCAATAATGTAGTGGCAATTTCCGGTATCGATACGCGCAAACTGACACGTGTTTTGCGTGAAAAAGGTGCGCAGGCCGGCGCTATTATCGCCGGTGAAGCTGATGAGGCGAAAGCCCTGGCTTTGGCTAACGACCTGATCGCCGGCTTCCCCGGCATGGCTGGGCTGGATCTGGCTAAAGTCGTGACCTGCGAAAAGCCATACCAGTTTACTGAAGGTGAGTGGGTGCTGGGCCAGGGTTTTACCCAGGCACCTGAAGGCAAGTTTCATGTGGTTGCCTACGATTACGGCGTGAAACGCAATATCCTGCGCATGCTGGTTTCCCGCGGCTGTAAAGTGACTGTGCTGCCGGCGCAGGCCACAGCCGAAGAAGCGCTGGCGCTGAATCCTGATGGCGTATTCCTGTCTAACGGCCCAGGCGACCCTGAGCCATGCGATTATGCAATCAAGGCGATCAAGACCATTGTTGACAAAGGCGTGCCTACATTTGGTATCTGTCTCGGTCATCAGTTGCTGGCTTTGGCCAGCGGTGCAAAAACCGTAAAAATGAAGTTCGGCCACCACGGTGCAAACCATCCGGTGCAGGATGTGGAAACCAAGCGTGTTTACATCACCAGCCAGAACCACGGCTTTGCAGCCGATGCGGCAAGCTTGCCTGCCAATATCAAAGTGACCCATGTGTCATTGTTCGACGGCAGCCTGCAAGGGATCGCGCGCACCGATCAACCTGCGTTCAGCTTCCAGGGGCACCCTGAGGCGAGTCCAGGCCCTACTGAAATGAGTTATTTGTTCGACCGTTTCATTGGCATGATGCAGGAAAAACAAAAATAGCCACAGATAAACACAGATGAACACTGATAGATGCAGATGTTTATTTGGGTAAATCATCGGGTTATTGATTTTTAATGGATTTTAAGGGAAATAAAGCAAATAAATTTTAGAGTTTGAACATTTTTATCTGTGTTCATCTGTGTTTATCTGTGGCTAAATCATTATGGCAAAACGTACAGACATTAAATCTATTCTCATTATCGGCGCAGGCCCTATCGTCATCGGTCAGGCCTGTGAGTTTGACTATTCCGGTGCGCAGGCATGTAAAGCACTGCGTGAAGAAGGATACCGCGTGATCCTTGTGAACTCCAATCCGGCCACGATCATGACCGACCCGGAAATGGCTGATGCTACCTACATTGAGCCGGTGACCTGGCAGGTGGTGGAAAAGATCATTGAAAAAGAGCGCCCTGATGCGCTGCTGCCAACCATGGGCGGCCAGACGGCATTGAACTGTGCACTGGATCTGGACAAGCACGGTGTGCTTGAGAAATTCAACGTAGAGTTGATCGGCGCTTCCAAAGAGGCCATCGACAAAGCGGAAGACCGCCAGAAATTCAAGGACGCCATGACCAAAATCGGTTTGGGTTCTGCCCGTTCTGCGGTTGCGCATAGCATGGAAGAAGCCTTGCAGGTGCAAGCCACGATTGGCTACCCGGCAATTATCCGCCCATCATTTACCATGGGCGGCAGTGGTGGCGGTATTGCTTATAACCGTGAAGAATTCATTACGATCTGTGAACGCGGCCTGGATGCATCGCCTACCAGCGAGCTATTGATTGAAGAGTCATTGCTGGGCTGGAAAGAATACGAAATGGAAGTGGTGCGCGACTCTGCGGACAACTGCATCATCATCTGCTCAATCGAAAACCTGGACCCGATGGGCGTACATACCGGCGATTCGATCACCGTAGCACCGGCGCAAACGCTGACTGATAAAGAGTACCAGATCATGCGTAATGCCAGTCTGGCTGTGCTGCGCGAGATCGGCGTTGATACCGGCGGTTCCAACGTGCAGTTCGCGATCAATCCGAACGATGGCCGCATGATCGTCATCGAAATGAATCCGCGCGTGTCACGTTCATCTGCACTAGCCTCTAAAGCAACCGGCTTCCCGATTGCCAAAGTAGCCGCAAAGCTGGCGGTAGGGTTTACGCTGGATGAACTGCGCAATGAGATCACCGGCGGTGCAACACCTGCATCTTTCGAGCCTAGCATCGATTACGTGGTGACTAAAGTGCCGCGTTTTGCGTTTGAGAAATTCCCGCAGGCAGATAGCCGCCTGACCACGCAGATGAAATCTGTGGGTGAAGTGATGGCTATTGGCCGCACTTTCCAGGAATCATTCCAGAAAGCCATGCGCGGCCTGGAAGTCGGCGTGGATGGCCTGGATGAAAAAACCACAGACTTGGACACCATCACCAAGGAAATCGGTGTGCCTGGCCCTGAGCGCATCTGGTACGTGGGCGATGCGTTCCGCATGGGACTGAGCGTTGATGAGGTGTTCGATATTTCAAAAATCGACCGCTGGTTCCTGGTGCAGCTTAAAGACATCATTGACCGTGAGCAGGCGTTAAAAGGCAAGAACCTTGCCGACCTGGACAAGGCTGCTTTGCTGCAGCTCAAGCGCCGCGGTTTCTCTGACCGCCGTCTGGCTAAGCTGATGGATACTGACCAGCATGCAGTGCGTGCCTACCGTCAGGCTTTGCATGTGCGCCCTGTGTACAAACGTGTCGATACCTGTGCCGCAGAGTTTGCAACCAATACCGCATACATGTACTCAACCTATGAAGAAGAGTGCGAAGCGCAGCCATCAGACAAGAAAAAAATCATGGTATTGGGCGGTGGCCCGAACCGTATCGGCCAGGGTATCGAGTTCGATTACTGCTGTGTACATGCCGCGTTTGCCATGCGCGAAGATGGCTATGAAACCATCATGGTGAACTGTAACCCTGAAACGGTTTCAACCGATTACGACACCTCAGACCGTTTGTACTTCGAGCCGGTGACGCTGGAAGATGTGCTGGAGATCGTTGCGCTGGAAAAACCGGTAGGCGTGATTGTGCAGTACGGCGGCCAGACTCCATTGAAACTGGCGCGTGACCTGGAAAAAGCCGGCGTGCCTATCATTGGTACCACGCCGGATGCGATTGACATGGCTGAAGACCGTGAACGCTTCCAGAAGATGCTGCACGAATTAGGCTTGAAGCAGCCGCCAAACCGTACTGCACGTACCGAACAGGAAGCGCTGCGTCTGGCTGGTGAAATCGGTTATCCGCTGGTGGTGCGCCCTTCATACGTGCTGGGCGGCCGTGCGATGGAAATCGTGCAGGAGCAAAGCCAGCTTGAGCGCTATATGCGTGAAGCGGTTAAAGTTTCAAATGAATCACCGGTGCTGCTGGACCGGTTCCTGAATGATGCACTGGAAGTGGATGTAGATGCATTGTCTGACGGTGAGGAAGTGATCATCGGCGGTATCATGGAGCACGTTGAGCAAGCGGGTGTTCACTCCGGTGACTCGGCATGTTCATTGCCGCCATACAGCCTGTCAGCAAAACTGCAGGATGAACTGCGCGTGCAGACCAAGCAGATGGCAAAAGCCTTAGGCGTGGTTGGTTTAATGAACGTGCAGTTTGCGATTCAGGGCGAGACCGTCTATGTACTGGAAGTCAATCCGCGTGCTTCACGTACTGTACCGTTCGTGTCCAAGGCTTGTGGCTTGCAGCTGGCTAAAGTAGCTGCACGCTGCATGGTCGGCCAGTCACTTGTATCACAAAATGTGACGCGTGAAATTGTGCCGCCGTTCTACTCAGTGAAAGAGGCGGTGTTCCCGTTCATCAAGTTCCCAGGTGTAGATACTATTCTTGGTCCTGAGATGAAGTCTACCGGTGAAGTCATGGGCGTGGGCAGCACGTTTGCCGAAGCGTTCCTGAAATCACAATTGGGAGCTTCAACCAAGTTGCCTGAAGGCGGTCGTGCATTTATCAGTGTGCGTAAAGAAGACTATGCAAAAGTGGTTGAAATTGCGCAGCAGCTTGACCGTCTTGGTTTCGAACTGGTTGCAACCAAAGGCACTGCAGCAGCGCTGGCAGCCAATGGCTTGAAAGTGCAGCCGGTGAATAAAGTGGCCGAAGGTCGTCCGCATATTGTCGACATGATCAAAAACGGTGATATCAGCTTCATCGTGAATGTGACTGAAGACAAGCGTGCTGTTGCGGACTCATATGAAATCCGCCGCAGCGCACTGCAGAATAAAGTGACTTACTACACAACGATCGCGGGTGCCAAAGCTGCGTGTATCGGCATGGCACACATGCAGGAGATACAAGTTGAGTCATTGCAGAACTTGCATAAACAACTGAGCTAAAATAAACTTAGCCTAATTCGTAAAAGAACTAATTTTTACTTTTGAAACCACGCTCATGTGAGTGTGGTTTATTTTTTATATGAGGTAGTATATGGCATTGAGTCAATTTCCAGTCACCGTGCGTGGTGCAGAGTTACTTAAAGAAGAATTACAGCGCCTGCGCGGTGTGGACAGGCCGAATATCATTCAGGCAATTGCCGAAGCGCGTGCACAGGGCGACCTGTCAGAAAATGCAGAATATGAAGCTGCAAAAGAACGTCAAAGTTTTATCGAAGGCAGGATTGCCGAGCTGGAAGCCAAGCTGTCAAACTTACAGGTGATTGATCCGAGAACCCTGAATGCTGAAGGGCGCGTAGTGTTTGGCGCAACCGTCAATATCGAAGACCTGGATTCCGGTGATAACAAAACCTATCAAATCGTCGGTGAAGATGAAGCCGACATTAAAAACGGCAAGATTTCGGTAAGCTCGCCGATCGCACGCGGCTTGATTGGCAAGCTGGCAGGTGATGTTGCCGAGATTTCAGCACCAGGCGGCATTAAAGAGTACGAAGTGCTGGATGTGCTGTATATTTAAGACGTGTCGTATATTTAACCAGGGGTATCCAATATGGCTTACAGGCTATCATTAATCATGGTGACATTATGGGCTGGCGCACTTTGGTCTGCCGGTATCAGCGCTTATGTATTGTTCGATAGCCTGCAGGATAAGCAGTTGGCCGGTATGCTCGCCGGCAAGTTATTTACCGTCGTGACCTATATCGGCATGGTAAGCGCGTTCTATCTGCTGATCCACCGTCTGGTGCAGGATGGAACTGCTGCATTAAAACAGGCATTTTTCTGGGCGGTATTCGTGATGCTGCTTTTGGTGCTGGCCGGGCATTTCGGCATTCAGCCCATACTGGAGAACCTGAAAGCGCAGGCTTTGCCCGCAGATGTGATGCAGAGCGTATTTGCAGACCGCTTCAGGAGCTGGCATGGTATCGCCAGCGTGGCTTATCTGGTTGAATGCCTGCTGGCTTTTGTTGTTGTGCTGAAATCGCGATAAAATTTTTTCCACGATATACATTTTTATATCGTGGGAAAAGCAGGTTTTCTGTGACTAAAGTTTTGGAATAACGATTTTTGCACTTTCTTTCACAGTGCTGCTTGGACGGTAAAATACTAACTGTTTGCCGATATGATGCACCGCGATAGCGCTGGTTTGTTTGCAGATGTCATCAAATATGGCTTTGCGTGCGGTGCGATCATCGCCAGCAACTTGCACTTTGATAAGCTCATGCGCGTTCAGGTTGAGCTCGATCTCTTTAATGACATTTTCTGTGAGTCCGTTATTGCCTATCATGACAACAGGGTTCAGGCTGTGAGCCAGGCCGCGCAGGTGGGCGATTTGTTTGGTGCTTAATTTCATTATTTTCTAACCGTATTTGATAGTCGTTCATTTTAACATGATATTAGCCAGTGCCTAAATCGGCAAAAGCAAACACAATATGAAACCCTCTAGAACCAGTAAAGCATGGATGCAGGAGCATCTTAACGACCCCTATGTAAAGCTTGCGCAGAAGGAAGGCTACCGTGCCCGTGCCGCCTACAAGCTGATGGAAATCGATGATAAGGATAAGCTGATCAAGCCTGGCATGACGGTGGTCGACCTGGGCTCCGCTCCCGGCAGCTGGTCGCAGGTAGCCGTGCAGCGTTTAAAGGGGCAGGGCAAGGTCATTGCGCTGGATATCCTCGACATGCAGCCGATAGGCGGCGTGACTTTCATACAGGGCGACTTTCGCGAGGAGTCGGTGTTGAGGGTGCTGGAAGAAAAAATAAATAAAACACCGGTTGACCTTGTAATTGCAGATATGGCCCCCAATATCAGTGGTGTTAAAGATGTTGACCAGGCTGGCGCCGCCTATTTAACGGAGCTGGCGCTTGATTTTAGTAAGGACTGGCTGAAACCTGGCGGCAATTTTCTGGTCAAGGTATTTATAGGCGCCGGATTTGAAGAAATCCTGCAGAATATGCGCCAGATGTTTGATAAGGTTGTAACACGCAAGCCTAAAGCTTCGCGTGACAGAAGTAGCGAAGTTTATTTGCTGGGGTTGGGGCGCAAACCTTAAATTTTGGTATAAGCTACTCATAAATCACAAGTATTGTTGTTGATATAAGGAATGGAATTTTGAACAACGTGTTTAAGAATGTTGCGATCTGGTTGGCCATTGCGATGGTGCTGATGGCGATCTTTAATCTGTCCGGCGTTAAGAATAGCGCAGATAACCAAGTCGTATATTCCCAATTTATTCAGGATGTTAAAGACGGGCGCGTTGCCAAAGTGCAGATCGACGGACGCGTGCTGCGCGTAACCGGTCAGGATGGCAAGAAGTTCAATACCTATGCACCTACAGATCCTTGGCTGGTTTCTGATTTACTTAAATATAACGTGACGGTTGAGTCCAAACCTGAAGAAGAGCAGTCCCTGCTCATGAGCATGTTCGTTTCATGGTTCCCGATGATTTTGCTGATCGGGGTGTGGATATTCTTCATGCGCCAGATGCAGGGCGGCGGCAAGGGCGGCGGGCCGTTTTCTTTCGGAAAAAGCAAGGCGCGCCAGCTTGATGAAGCCAATAACCCGACCACATTCGCCGATGTCGCAGGTTGCGATGAAGCCAAAGAGGAAGTGTTTGAACTGGTGGAGTTCCTGCGCGACCCGACCAAATTCCAGAAGCTGGGTGGTCGTATCCCGCGTGGCGTGCTGATGGTAGGCCCTCCTGGTACAGGTAAAACCCTGCTGGCGCGTGCGATTGCCGGTGAGGCAAAAGTACCTTTCTTTACCATTTCAGGTTCCGATTTTGTGGAAATGTTTGTCGGCGTCGGTGCATCGCGCGTACGTGACATGTTCGAAACTGCCAAAAAGAACTCACCGTGCATTATCTTTATTGATGAGATCGATGCGGTTGGTCGCAGTCGCGGTGCAGGCACCGGCGGCGGTAATGATGAGCGTGAACAGACGCTGAACCAGCTTCTGGTCGAGATGGATGGCTTTGAAGCCAGCTCAGGTGTCATCGTGATTGCCGCTACCAACCGTGCCGATGTGCTGGATAAAGCGCTGTTACGGCCAGGCCGTTTTGACCGCCAGGTGATGGTTGGCTTGCCGGACATTAAAGGCCGCGAACAGATTCTGATGGTACACATGCGCAAAGTGCCTATCGATCCTGACGTTAAAGCCGATATTCTGGCGCGTGGTACGCCAGGCTTCAGCGGTGCTGATCTGGCCAACCTTGTTAATGAGGCTGCCCTGTTTGCTGCGCGCCGTAATAAACGTACCGTGGATATGCAGGATTTTGAAGATGCAAAAGATAAAATCTTCATGGGTCCGGAGCGTAAATCCATGGTGATGCGTGAAGACGAGCGTCGCAATACGGCTTATCACGAATCAGGCCATGCGGTTGTGGCTGAACTGCTGCCGAAAGCGGACCCGGTACATAAGGTGACTATCATGCCGCGCGGCTGGGCTTTGGGTCTGACATGGCAGTTGCCTGAGTTCGACCGTATCAGTAACTATAAAGACAAGATGCTCGAAGAAATTTCGATTCTGTTCGGCGGCCGCATTGCGGAAGAAGTGTTCATGCACCAGATGTCTACCGGCGCATCCAATGACTTTGAGCGTGCAACCAAACTGGCACGCGACATGGTAACGCGTTATGGTATGAGTGATGCGCTGGGCACCATGGTGTATGCGGGCAATGAGCAGGATTCATTCTTCGGCAGCATGAGCTCCAAAACAGTGTCTGAGGCCACGCAGCAGAAAGTTGATGCGGAAATTCGCCGTATCCTGGATGAGCAATATGCGCTTGCACGCAGGCTGATTGAGGAAAATCGCGATAAGGTAGAGGCGATGGCGGCAGCCCTGTTGGAGTTTGAAACAATTGATGCTGATCAGATCGGCGATATTATGGCAGGTTTGCCGGTACGCCAGCCCAAACCGCCTCAAAGCAAGATCCCTCCTGCGGCAGGTTCTGCCAGCCCCGGGCCAACTGCCGCAACGGCACCGCAGCCAAGTGCAAAAACCGAATAGCTGCCGGACTGATTTAATGCTGATGTAAATATCGCTGATGTAAATAAAAAGGGCTAGTTAACTAGCCCTTTTTATTGAGTATAATTAAGCATGAACATCAATACCCAATTTCTCTGCGGAAGATTCCAGCTTGATTTGACGCGGCCCCAGGTGATGGGGATCGTAAACGTCACTCCTGATTCGTTTTCTGATGGCGGCAAGTATTCTTCCGTCAATCTGGCCGTAGAGCATGCATTAAAACTCATTGCTGAAGGCGCGGATATTCTGGATATAGGCGGAGAGTCCACCCGTCCCGGCGCTGAGCCCGTAAGCCTGGAGGAGGAGCTCAGGCGCGTGGTTCCGGTGATTGAAGCCTTAAGCAAAGTCACCACCGTACCGCTTTCTATCGATACCTATAAGCCTGAGGTCATGCGCGCAGCCATTGTAGCCGGTGCGGACATTGTGAATGATATATGTGCGCTGCGCGAAGACGGGGCGCTTGAAATTGTCGCCGCCAGTAATGCCGGTGTTTGCCTGATGCACATGCAGGGCGTGCCGCAGACCATGCAGCTTAACCCTCAATATGAAGATGTGGTGGCCGAAGTGAAGCAGTTCCTGGCTGACAGGGTAGAGGCATGCCTGGCGCACGGCATCGCAAGCGAGCGCATTACGCTTGACCCCGGTTTCGGCTTTGGCAAAACCACTGCCCATAATGTTGCACTGATACAGCACCTGGATCGTTTTGCAGAGTTGGGGTTTCCGCTGCTGGTGGGGTTGTCGCGTAAATCGGTGCTGGGCAGGATAGCCGGTGGGGATGAGCAGCAGCGCCTGCATGCCGGTCTTGCCGCTTCGGTGATTTCTGTGATGAAGGGTGCGAAGATTGTACGGGTACATGATGTGAAGGCAACGGTGGATGCGCTTAAAGTGGTAGCTGCGGTAATGTAATGCAGGTGCATGGAAGTTAACTGGTCGGTCTCGCCCGACAGGCGAGTTACTTTCTTATGTTTATTTGTAACCGTAAAGGGCATGTCCGCCAAGTACCCGCTGCCTTGCAGCGATCTTGGCGCCAAAAGTAACCAAAGAACAGGGCACTCCCTACCGCTCACACTTTGCTTGCCAGTTTACTGGCTTAGCAAATTGGGGAAGCCAAATGCTGGCTCAGACAGCCGCTTGCCGAAACCTCCCAGTAAGCCTGCGCTACTCAGCGCGGAAGCAGGGGAGATGTGAAAATTGAAATAGTTGTGATAAGTTGAGAAAACAGCAATGACAAAAAAATATTTTGGTACGGATGGTATTCGTGGCCGTGTTGGGGATGCACTTATCACGCCTGAATTTGTGATGCGCCTGGGCTATGCGGCCGGTCATGTGCTGACCAATATGGATAGCCATCTGGCAAAAGGCGCGCATCCTGCGGTGCTGATTGGCAAGGATACCCGCATTTCCGGTTATATGTTCGAAGCGGCATTGGAGGCCGGCCTGTCTGCGGCAGGCGTTGATGTGCTGCTGACCGGCCCGATGCCCACGCCGGCTGTGGCTTACCTGACCCGTGCGCTTCGGGCGCAGGCGGGTATTGTGATTTCAGCATCGCATAACCCGTATTACGATAACGGCATCAAGTTCTTTTCAAGCCAGGGTACTAAACTGCCCGATGATGTGGAACATGCCATCGAGGCGGCGCTGGACGAGCCGATGCAAGTGATGGAATCCGCCAGGCTGGGCAAGGCGCGCCGTATCGATGATGCCGCCGGCCGTTATGTCGAGTTCTGCAAGAGCACTTTCCCCAACCACCTGGACCTGCGCGGGCTGAAGATTGTATTGGATTGCGCGCATGGTGCAACCTATCATGTAGCGCCGCCGGTATTTCATGAGCTGGGCGCCGAGATCGTTGCAATCGGCAATAAACCTGATGGTCTCAATATCAATGAGCAGGTCGGCTCCACCCATCCGCAGGCCTTGCAGAAAGCGGTTGTTGAACACGGTGCCGATCTGGGTATCGCATTTGACGGCGACGGCGACCGCGTGATGATGGTTGCCGCCGATGGGCAGCTGCTGGATGGCGATCAACTGCTGTACATCATTGCTGCTGCACGTCAGCAGGAGGGGGCTCTGGCGGGTGGCGTTATCGGTACGCTGATGACCAACCTGGCGCTGGAACATAGACTGGCAGCGATGCATATTCCTTTTGCACGCGCCAAGGTCGGTGACCGTTATGTGCTGGAACTGCTCAACCAGAACGGCTGGCAATTGGGCGGTGAGAATTCAGGCCATATCCTGACGCTGGATAAACACAGCAGCGGCGATGGCATTATTGCCGCCCTGCAGGTGCTGCATGCACTCATGCAAAGCGGTAAAACCCTGAACCAGCTGCTTGCGGAGATTCCGCTGTATCCACAAGTGCTGATTAATGTAAAAACCGCCAAAAAGATTGACCTGGCTAATCACGCCGAAATCCAGGCTGCGGTGAAATCTGCCGAAGATGCACTTGCCGGCAGTGGCCGGGTGCTGCTGAGGGCTTCTGGCACTGAGCCGAAAATCCGCGTGATGGTAGAGGGTGAGAACCAGCAGCAGGTACAGGCGCTGGCAGAGAGAATCGCAGAAACCGTGGCTGCCGCGGCAGCCTGATTGCGGCAGTTTCCGTGCGGCGCACTGCAAACGAGTGCGCCCTGCGAGCTTTTTGATTCTCCGGGGAGCATTGGGTATCCAGCGGGCTGGTCAGCACATAGGCGTTGTGTGCGGAAAACTTCATTTTATCTTCACAAAATATTCACATTGGCATGACAAGCTAGCTCCAATCCCATTTGGATTGGAGCTGAAAATGCCTTTTAAAATAAAAACATATCTGTATCGCATGCACCAGTTCGATAGCAATATGTGCGTGGCATTCAACCATACCAGCCAGTACCGGATGATACGTGACAGCTTCAGGCTGGTGAGCCGTCTTGGCGATGGTGTGTTCTGGTATGGCCTGATGTTTTCGATACTGATGTTCAAGGGCGGTGATGGCCTGCTGCCCGTGCTGCATATGGCCGCTGCCGGTTTGTGTGGTACCTTGCTTTATAAATGGCTGAAAGCCAAGACTCTGCGTCCGCGGCCATATCAGGTGCGGCAGGAAATTAACATGGCGGCGATGCCTCTGGATAAGTTCAGCTTTCCATCCGGCCATACGCTGCATGCGGTTTTGTTCAGCGTGATCGCGCTTAACTACTACCCTCAGTTATCGGTGATATTGCTGCCGTTTACATTCATGGTGGGCTTGTCTCGCGTGGTGCTTGGACTGCACTATCCCAGCGATGTTGTGGCCGGCGCGTTGATCGGCTCCACGGTTGCCGGCTTGTCTTTCCTGCTTGTGCCTGTGTTTTTGTAAGAGCCGTGTTTTGCCTTTCATGACCCAAGTCTTTATTCTTGCTGTCATATTCATGAAACTGTCATAAAGCTTGCCTATATTGGCTGTGTTAAATGGTGAGGCCAGGTTCGAATGAAAATCCTATATATCTCAGATGTTTATTTCCCGCGTATCAATGGTGTTTCTACCTCCATACGTACTTTTGTTAAACAGATGCAAAGCCTGGGGCATGAGGTGCATCTGATTGCGCCGGACTACGCGGCCGCTACCGAAGATGAGGGCTGGATCAAACGCATTCCCGCGCATAATATCTATTTCGATCCTGAAGATAAATTAATGAAGTGGAGTGCGGCGATGCAGAAGTTGCCAGAGCTGCGCCGCGAAAACTACGACCTGATCCATGTGCATACGCCTTTTGTTGCGCATTACCTGGGGCTCAGGCTTGCGCGCGAATTGAATGTGCCTTGCGTTGAAACCTACCATACCTTCTTTGAAGATTATCTGCATCATTACCTGCCGTGGATTCCAAAGCTGATGGCACGCGGTATTGCGCGCATGATTTCAAAACGGCAGTGCAATGCAGTGGATGCGATCGTTGCGCCATCAGCGCCAATGCTGAGCGTGCTGCGTGCGTATGGCGTAAAAGCGGCTGCTGAAGTGATCGCCACCGGGTTGCAGGAACATAGCTTCAAAGAGGCGGATGGAGAAGCTTTCAGGATCAAGTATGGCATTCCCCTGGATCGTCCGATGTTATTGTTCGTCGGACGGGTGGCCTTTGAAAAGAATATCGGCTTTTTACTTGAAATGACGAAAGTGCTGCTTGAACGGCATCCGCAAGCGCTGCTGGTGGTAGCCGGGCAAGGACCCGCCGAAAAAAGCCTGCATCAGCAGGCCAAAGCGCTGGCACTGGATAGCAATATAAAATTTATCGGCTACCTTGACCGCAACACGGAGCTGAATGCGTGCTATCAGGCTGCCGATATATTCGTGTTCTCCTCAAAAAGCGAGACACAAGGATTGGTATTGCTTGAAGCCATGGCGCAAGGTACACCGGTGGTTGCGATTGCCGAACTGGGAACGGCTTCAATCCTGGTGGAAGGACAAGGCGCCTTGATCGCGCCGGACCATATCGAAGGTTTTGCCGAGAAAGTGCACCAGCTGCTGAAATATCCGCAAGACCGCTATGAACTAGGCAAGGCGGCACTGGTTTATGCAAGCGAGAATTGGACTGCAAAATTGCAGGCAGAGCGCATGCTGAATTTTTATCACCATCTTAAAAGCGGCCAGCAGGAGAATAAGCAGCAGATGCGGTTTGCGGCATCCCTGGCCAAGAGTAAGCAGGTGAACGTCGAGTTCTGAGCGTTCTGGCATCTGTAAACAGCTTCGCTTGTATAGTCTGCTCATAGGCGAGTATAGTGAACGTATCGAAGTCAATCGCTTTGGCACACGCGTAAGGAGGGAGTTATGTCTGTCCATGTTCAGGCTATCAAGGCGCTCACGCCTGCTGATTACCTCATGATTGAAAAAGAACATCGACTACTGGAGAAGTTCCTGACCGACCTCAGGGATGCCTGCGCTTGCAGCAAGCAGGAAAAACTGCCGGACTGCAGTCGTTGTGATTACGAAAAGCAGACCTCGTGCCAAGGGCGCCTGCCATCGTTCCTGTATTATGTGATTGACCTTGCGGCTGACCATTTTGATCATGAAGAAGCCATTATGTTAAAGCGGCCCCATGTGACGGAAGATTATGAGTATTACCGTATGCACAAGCTTGCCCATGCCGAGATCATGCATAAGCTGAATGCACTGGTCGATGAATGCTTTGCGCTGGATCGTGAGGCCAATACTGCCGAAATCTATATCCGTTTTTACCAAAAGCTTTCGAGCATGTTTGAAGAACATGACCGGTCTTTTGATGACCCTTTTATTCTATCGACTAAAACCTGACACACGGCCCTGTAATTTAAGGATCAGGCTGCGCTAATTGAGGTTGCTCCAGGAGAGCGGGTCGAATGGCCGGCTCTGGCGCCTGAGTTCATAATATAAGCCGTTAGTTTCATTGCCGCCGCTATTGCCGACATAGGCAATCGCATCACCGCCGCGTACGCTGTCGCCGGCCTGTTTCAGAATAGCCTGGTTATTGCCATACAGGCTCATATAGCCGTCACCGTGGTCTACGATAATCAGGTTGCCGAAACCCCTTAACCAGTCGGAAAAAACAACACGGCCACTTGCCACAGACCTGACTTCCGCGCCTTCATTGGCTTTGATGAACAGGCCTTTCCATGAAATGCCGCTATCCGCACGGTTGGCGCCAAACCTGTTAGTCACATCGCCGCGCACCGGCAGCCTGAGTTTGCCTTTGAGGGCAGCAAAGTTGATGCCGGACAAAGCGTCAGTAGGCAATGCGTCGTTGCTTGCCACGACTTGATTGGCGGGCGTGCTGCTTTCACTGGAAGCCGTTGCAGGCGATGGGCTGTTTTTCCTGGCCTGGCTGTTCCTGGCAGGTTTTGGTTTGGCCGGAACGATCTTAGCCAGGCGTTCAACCAGTTGAGCCAGCCGTTTTTCGTCGCGGCTCAACTTTTTGATTTCATCGCGCTGGCTCGCGATCTGCTGCGAAAGTGATTTAACCACTTTTGATTTTTCTGATTTCTGTTGCTGAAGCTCGCGGCGCTCTTCGATCTGCCTGTTCTTGAGTTCAGCGACTTCCTGCAAGGCGGCAGCGGTTTCTTCATTAAGCCTGCTGATCTTTGTCAGGTTGTCCTGCATCTGTCTGATGGTTTCAGCGCGTGTTTTTGCGATATATGAAAAATAGTGCACGTCGCGTGCGATCTGGCTGGGCTTTTCACTTTGCAGAATCATACGCAGATAGCTTTGCTGGCCATATACATATTGCTGGTAAAGTTGGCCGCTCAGTAATTTCTGTTGCTGTGCCAGCGCCTGGTTGGTAGCATTTGAGTCAGCCTGCAGGTTGTTCAGCAGCTTCTTGTTTTCCTGCTGGCGCTGATTGATTTCATAGAGTTTCTTATTGGCCTCGCTAATGGCAATTTCACTTTCCTTCAAGGCGTCGGCAGCGTCTTTGTGCGCCTCCTGTGAGCTGTTAAGCTCTTTTTTGAGTGATTCCAGGCGTTCATGCACATCGCTTAATGCGCGCTTGGTCTGTTCAGGTTTCTTTTCTGCCATCGTCAGCGGCGCATACAGCAGGGCTGCGGCCATCAAGGTCGCACAGGCTGCTGCTTGTAACAGAGGGTATCGCTTCATTGTGATTGGTATTGTGAATCGCCCGGCTTGGAATCAGTTTTTGAGCTGTAACAGATTCTTGCCCGTCATTTCGGCTGGCTGGCTCAGTCCCATCATGTGCAGCAGGGTGGGGGCAAGGTCAGATAATGCGCCGTTGTCATTCAGGACGGCTTTCCTGCCGATGTACATGAGCGGGACAAGGTTGGTGGTGTGCTGGGTGTGTGGCTGGTGGTTGGCAGGGTCATACATCTGCTCTGCATTGCCGTGGTCTGCCGTGATCAGCACTTCGCCGCCTATGCTCTGCATTGCATTCACTACGCGGCCGATGCAGGTATCCAGCGCTTCAACCGCAGCGGTGGCCGCTTTCAGGTTGCCGGAATGGCCCACCATGTCGCAATTGGCATAGTTGCAGATGATGGCATTGTACTTTTTGCTGAGGATGGCTTCCTCAAGTCTGTCGGTTACCTCAAACGCGCTCATTTCCGGCTGCAGGTCATAGGTCTCGACTTTGGGCGACGGCACCAGGATCCTGTCTTCACCCTCAAACACGGTTTCTTCGCCGCCGTTAAAGAAAAACGTGACGTGCGGGTATTTCTCGGTTTCCGCAATGCGCAGCTGCGTCAGCCCTGACGTCGATAAATATTCACCGAAGGTGTTGCTGACCTGCTGTGGCGGAAAGATGACAGTGGCTTTAGTCTCTTTTTTGTCATACATGGTCAGTGTGAAGTAACCCGCCAGTTTAGGTACATGGCGGCGGTGAAATCCGTCAAACTCTTCCGCCAGCAGTGCATGCGTGAGCTGGCGTGCGCGGTCGGAGCGGAAATTCATGAATACAACTACATCGCCGTCTTCCAGTTTTACCGGTGCTTCGCCCGGCTTGCGGATAGCTGTCGTCTTGACAAATTCATCATTCTCGCCGCGTGCGTAAGCGTCCTGCAGGCCTTTGGCTGCGGTTTCTGCCGTGAACTCGCCTTCACCTTCCGTAAAGAGCTTGTAGGCAGCCTCGACACGCGGCCAGCGTTTATCGCGGTCCATGCCGAAAAAGCGGCCGCTGATAGAAGCGATTTTTGCCGTGCCAGATTTTCTGCACTGTTGTTCCAGCGCATCGATAAACGGTGCTGCGCTGACCGGAGGGGTGTCGCGTCCGTCAAGGAATGCATGAACGTAGATTTTATCAAGCCCGAGCCTTGCCGCCATTTCTACCATTGCATATATGTGATCCTGATGGCTATGTACACCACCATCTGACAGCAGGCCGAAGATATGCAAAGATTTATGATTGTTCTTGATGGCGAGGAGGGCTGCCTTCAGTTCGGGATGCTCAAAGAACTCGCCGCTTGCAATGCTGTTGTTGATACGCTCAAAGTCCTGAAACACGATGCGTCCGGCACCGATATTGAGGTGGCCGACTTCCGAGTTGCCCATCTGCCCATCCGGCAGGCCAACATAATGTTCCGAGGCGTTGATCAGTGTGTGCGGAAAATTATTCCATAATGCATCCAGGTTCGGTTTTCTGGCCTGGGCAATCGCGTTGTCTTTAATTTCCTCACGGTAACCGAAGCCATCTAAAATGAGCAGACATACTGGAGTAGTATTTGTGGGTGACATAGTGTTCGCCTTGACAATTCATCATATAATTTATGGTCGTATACCCACTATTTTAGCCTAATTACACGTAAAATCTGACTATAAATTTTTAGTGTGATTATGAGTGTGACCATGATCTGGCTGATGCGTTATACGTACATGTGATTCAAATATTGAAAGGTGTTAAGTGGAATTTTTTAAAGAAAATGTTTTATTGATCGGTCTGGCTCTGGGCTCTGGCATGATGCTGTTGCTGCCGTCATTCAAAAAAGGCGCAGGCGGGGCGCTGAACCTGAGCACGGCTGAAGCGATCAACCTGATTAACCGTAACCACGCACTGGTGCTCGACGTGCGCAATGATGCCGAATTTGCAAGCGGGCATATTGTAGACGCCAAGCACATTCCCTTGGATAAACTCGCAGAACGCCTGACAGAGTTAAATAAATATAAAGACAAACCGATACTGGTGAATTGCCAGCGTGGTGCGCGCTCAGCCAAAGCCTGCGAGATCCTGCGCAAAGCCGAATTTAAGCAGGTGAATAACCTGCAAGGCGGCCTGGATGCATGGCTTACGGCCAAGTTACCTGTGGTAAAGACGTAATCATGGCCAATATTCTCATGTATACCTCGGCAGTATGCCCTTACTGCATGAATGCAGAACGTTTGCTGGCCAGTAAAGGCGTCAGGGAGATCAATAAGGTGCGCGTAGACCTGGAGCCTGAAAAGCGCAGTGAAATGATGGAGAGGACCGGACGCCGTACCGTGCCGCAGATTTTCATTGATGATCGCCATATCGGCGGCTTTGATGATTTGCGTGCGCTGGATCTGGCGGGCGGGCTGGATCCGCTGTTGGCTTAATGCAGCCAAGTCAAGGACTGCTGAGTAAAGTCTGCTAAAATAGCGGCTGATTTTTTGGCGGTTTACTCATTAACCTATTCAATTAACATTTTTTAAGTAGAAAATCATGGCACAAGAAGATAACAACGCAGCACAGGAACAAGCACAGCAACCAGGTTTCAGTATCGAGAAGATTTACGTTAAGGATGTTTCTTTAGAGATTCCTCACGCGCCACAAATTTTCACGGATCGCACTCAACCTCAGGTCAGCATTGAACTGGGCAATTTCGCACAGCAAATCGAAGAAAATGTATTCGAAGTTGCAATCAAAGTGACTGTGACTTCAAAAATCGCCGATAAAACGGTATTTCTGGTAGAAGTGACACAAGCAGGTATTTTCCAGATCAGCAATGTGCCGGCGGAAAATATTGAATTGATCGTTGGCATCACCTGCCCGAATATCCTGTTCCCATATGCACGTGAAAGCGTATCCGACCTGATCGTGCGCGCAGGCTTCCAGCCGGTGCTGCTGAACCCGATCAATTTTGAAGCGTTATTTGCCCAGCAAAAACAGCAACAGGCTGCGCAGGCTTAAGCAGTTCGGCACTCCGGATCATGTTTCATTTTGGCGCAAGATCTATAACCGTACTCATCACTCTGATGCTGACGCCCTTGCTGGCGGAGGCATTGGAGTTTAAATCAGTCGCGGTGCCCAAAGCCGTACTCTACGATGCGCCTTCAGCTTCGGCAAAGAAAATCCTGCTACTTAGCCAGAACTATCCTGTTGAAGTTATCGTAAATCTCGGTGAATGGCTGAAAGTGCGTGATGCACAGGGCGCTATCAGCTGGGTAGAGGCCAAGCAGTTGTCCGACAGGCGAACTGTGATGGTGATCACCGCCAATGCTGAAATAAGGTCGGGTGCCGATGTTGCATCGAATTTACTTGCTACCGTAGACAAAGATGTCGTGCTGGAAATCGCCGACACCAAGCTTACTAATGGCTGGCTTAAAATTAAGCATCGTGATGGTATTACGGGGTTTGTTTTAATATCCTCGGTATGGGGATTTAATTAGATGGGCGCTTCTAGATGGTAACTGATTCAAAGGTTAAAACTCAGGCGGGTTTAAAAACTACGGATGCAAAAATTGCGGTACTCGGTGCCGGTGCCTGGGGTACGGCGCTCGCAATGAACCTGAGTCAGCGTCACCGTGTATCGCTATGGGCGCGTAATGCCGGCCATGTGTCCGGTATGCGCAAGGCGCGGGCAAACCCTTTATACCTCGGTGATTTTAAATTCAATGATCAGCTGTCGGTTGAAGATGATTTGCAGGCGGCGCTGGATGGTGCGGATCTGATCTTGTCCGTAGTGCCTACCGCGGGCTTTCGCGGCATCTTGAAAGACATCACGGCGCTGGGCTCTGACTTGCCGATTATCTGGGCACACAAAGGCCTGGAACCCGGTTCTGCCAAGCTGCCATATGAGGTGGCGCTGGAAGAGCTGGGCAGCACGCAGCGGTGGGGGGCGTTATCTGGTCCCAGTTTCGCCGCTGAGCTGGTGCGCGGCTTGCCGACTGCAGTCACGCTGGCGGCCAATAATCAGGAATTCTCCAATGAAGCTGCACAGCTGATTCACGGCGCCAACCTGCGTGTTTATAACACGACCGATGTTGTTGGCGTATCGGTAGGCGGTGCAGTTAAGAATGTGATGGCGATTGCCGCCGGTATTTCCGATGGCATGGGCTTCGGCAACAATGCGCGCGCTGCCATGATTACACGGGGGCTGGCTGAAATGACGCGCTTCGGTGTGGCTTTGGGTGCGTCTGCCGAAACGTTCATGGGGCTGGCAGGGGTTGGTGACCTGATACTGACCTGTACCGGCCAGTATTCAAGAAACCGTGAAGTCGGTTTGCAGCTTGCCAGCGGCAAAAGCCTGGCTGATATCCTGCAAGGCCTGGGACATGTGGCAGAAGGCGTGAACACCGCGCGGGAAGTCATGCGCCGTGCAGAAAGCCTTGGTGTGGATATGCCGATCACTTTTGAGGTGAATCAGGCATTGACGCATGGCAAGAGTGCGCAGGATGCTGTGATGGATCTGCTGGGGCGAGACCAAAAGCCTGAGGGTGTTTGATTTGATTGTATGACTCCAATTTGTTTCACGCCTAAATCCCCCTCACTCCCCCTTTTATAAAGGGGGAAGTCTTTTTGGGTGGTAGTCTAGCTTTGCTTAATTACTTTGATAATTTTGTAAATCTGTCAAAAACAGAATTAGTGGCGAGAGATAGTCTTCCCCCTTTGTAAAAAGGGGGAGTGAGGGGGATTTAAGATTTTCTCTTACCCGCCACCTCATTGATCACCTCCAACACCGCCGGCATTTCCAGTAGCACTTGTCGGTTATCAAACCTAAGCACCTGTAAGCCTGCATTTGCTAAATCAATATCTCGCTTTTGGTCATTAACTAAATGCGTAGTTTCAAAGTGCTGGCTTCCATCCAGCTCAATCACCAGCTTTACCGCAGGGCAGTAAAAATCCACGATATAAGACAGTAAAGGCTTTTGACGGTAGAACTGCAAGCCTTGAATTTGTTTGCGGCGGAGTCGGTGCCAGAGTGCCTGCTCAGCATCTGTCATGTTGAATCTGAGGGTGCGGGATAAGGGTTTAAGCTGTTGCTTGTAATGTTCCAATTTTTAAACGCCCTGTAAATTTCAAATCCCCCTCAATCCCCC
>Ga0123388_1044017_pt1 | contig 28457 bp, 19 predicted proteins | sample T0HHNO3metaT_FD_89916 | JGI IMG/M metagenome (GOLD analysis project Ga0123388, IMG submission 89916) | Methane-oxidizing artificial microbial communities from Washington, USA to study methane cycling - T0-HHNO3 metaT (Metagenome... | ecosystem: Engineered > Modeled > Simulated communities...
CATTACAACCCCGTCAAACACGGATACGTCACCCGCCCAGCCGATTGGTTACATTCCAGCATCCATAAATACATAAACGCCGGCACATTGCCCGCCGAGTGGGGCACCGCCTCCCCCGAAAACGACAAACGGTTTGGGGAGCGTAGGTTGGGGTGAGGCACGAACCCCAACACGACAACCATAAAACCACCCGCAAACAACCGACAACGCGACATCAAAATTACCGATGATTTGAAGGCCATCAATGTTGGGGTTCGTTACCTCACCCCAACCTACGGTCCTACCGCGCGCGAGTGGTAAACGAGCAAACAGATGATTTTGAAGCTAGTAATCCAATCGTAATGATCCGATAAATGAGATAGGTTCTCCCGGCAAGGCTCCAGTGCTATCCTGCACCCGTGAACCCCGGAAATAATCCTTATCCAATAAATTGTTGACATTGAATTGAGTGGTCAACTTCGAACCGCCGATTTTCCAGTTATAAGACACCATGGCATCCACGCGCACAAAGCCGGGCAATTCATAGGTATTATCATTGTTGCCGGCGCGCTGGCCTTGGGCAAACATACCAGCACCGATTTTAAAGCGCTCGTCAGGATGAAAGGTTAGCCACAAGCTGCCTGAGTGTTCTGGGACATTGGGTAAACGATTCCCTTGTTTGGATGTCATTCCCCAGGGTGCAAAGTCATTGTCTTTAGTAAAGATCGCATCGGTGTAGGCATAAGTGCCGAGCAGGCTCAAGTAATCGGTGAGCTCGCCGGTCAGGTCAAGCTCTATCCCCTGGCTTCTTGCCTCGCCAACAGGAATTCTATAGGGCAGGCCCGGCACGCCGGTCAACATGTTTTCCTTGGTTAAATGGTAGTAGGCGAGATTCGACGACAAACGGCCGTCGAAAAACTCGGTCTTAAATCCAATTTCATATTGAGTGCCAACTTCCGGCTTATTGACCGTTTTGGTGGGGGTTAAGCCGTTATTGGTGCCGATGGATTCCACGTAATTGCCGAACACGGATAGCCATTCCCACGGTTGATAAACGATACCGAATCGGGGATTCAATCGGTTGTCTTCTCTATCATCAATACTGATTGGCTCCGAGCAACAACCGGTACCATAGTCCAGGATGTCGTAACGCGCGCCGACCAAGAAATGCAATTTATCCCATAGGGTGATTTGGTCCTGAGCGTAAACACCATACCATTGATCTTTTTCCTGCCACCAGAAGTCGTTTGGTACGGCGTTGATCGCATTGGCATCCAGCATGTGATTATTAGGATTAAAAATATCCAGCGCCGGTATCACACCATAGGTCCAATGGTTGTCATAGGTATCGGTGGTAAGCTTAAAGTAATCGCCCCCTATCAAGAGCTTATGCTTTAGGCCGAAGGTGTCGAATTCGCCGGAAATATCCAGATTGGTGGCAAAACTTTCCCTGTCTGTTGGCCCCGTCATCAAGGCTCGATTGATCGTTTGCTTGTCGGCATTGATGCTGCCCGCCGGGAAAATCGAGTTGAATTCGTGTGTCCATTCATGCCAATTGAATTTGTGTTCTATCTTCCAGTGGTCATTGAAGCGATGCGAAATGATGGTGGCGATTTGATTGCTATCCATGGAGCTATTGTTAACCGCCGCATCGCCGACAAAAAAACTTTTGGGAACCTGCGCAGGACGGTTGCCGACGGCAGGAATACCAAAATCCATCACATAGTCGTCATGTTGGTGTTCGAGCTGCACCGTCATCTCGGTTTGATCGGAAAGGCGCCAAGTCAAGGATGGGGCGACATAAATCCGCTCGTTCTCGTTGTAATTGCGGAATGAGTTGTTGCTCGAATAGGCAATATTTAAACGGTATAGCAATGATTTATCGTCGTCAATTGGGCCTGTCGCATCTGCCGTTGTGCGATACAAGTCGTAAGAACCGAACTGTTGTTGCAGAGAATAATGCGCTTTATCCAGTGGTTTCTTGGTAACGTAATTAACCAAACCTCCGGGCTGGGTACGACCATAAAGCATGGCCGCTGCTCCTTTCAGTACCTCAACCCGCTCCATGCCAGCAGGCTCGAAGTAGCCCGTGTTTTGCCTGAGACCATCGCGGTAAATGTTCGCCCCTAAACTAAAACCACGAACAATAAAGCCTTGGTACAAATCGCCGAAGTCGAAATTACGCTGTACGCCGCTTACATTTCGAATGACTGCGTCGTCAAATAAGACAATTTGCTGATCATCCATCACAGCTCTAGGTACAACCTTGATAGACATCGGCGTTTCCATGATCGGCGTATCTGTCTTGGTTGCCGTGGATGCGTGAGATCGGTTGTAATCAGGGTTGTAGGGATCGGTTGAATCATAAATCGCCTTCCCCAAAACCGTCACCGCCGGCAAAGTCGATGCCGCATTACTCCCCGAATCCACCACCTTGATAGCCACCGAGTCCTCACCGGTAAAGCTGTACGTCAAACCGCTACCCGCCAGCAGTTTTCTAAAGCCTTCTTCGATGGTGTACTCGCCATCCAGCCCGCTAGTGGTTTTGCCGTCGGTCAACGTGGCTTCCGCTGAAAATAGTAAGCCGGAGCTAGTCGCAAACTGCCTTAAGGCCTGACTCAAGGAGCCGCCGCCAATATGGTAGCTGCGCTTAATGCTGGCGTGGCCGTTACTGCTTTCCGCATGGACGGGAGCGGATACGGTTAATGCGGAGGCCAGTAGAATGCCTTGTATAGCCAGGTGCAGTCGAGAGGGCTGTAAGTCGTGCTTGCTGATGTGAAAGGTCGATGACATCGGTTTTATCTCCTTTAAAAAATGCGGTTGTCATCACCTATGTCAATCGAGACTGAAAAAGCGGAACTGGAAATTGAAAAAATTTGAAATATTTTTTAAGTATTTGTTTTTTGTAAAAAAATTGAGTTTTTGGTGTAAATGCGTAGGGTGGAGTGCGCCTCGAACCCCAACACGACAACCGTTGAGCCACCCGCTAACCATGAAAGCGAGACACCGCGACCCATAAAGCCATCAGCAACCGATAAAAGCTAAACTGATCGAAGGTGTTGGGGTTCGTGCCTCACCCCAACATGCCCTTGAGCCACGCTACGTAAGCTTGATTTGCAGGAGGTGGGGCGATGCTGGGAGCGATTACCGAGACGATAGGATCATTTCGAAATGCGTGACAGGATGATGTAGCTGGCTTATCAGGGAACGGCCAAGTCGATTGAGGAGACGGGAAGTAACTCACTCATGAAACATCAAGATGAATTTTGTTAGACGTATATTGGTGCACCAAAATTTGAATAATATTTTGATACGGCACGCCATTTTCCAGTCCCTTTTTCTTTAACGCATAGAGATCGTTTTCAGAAAGTCTGATGGAAACTGATTTTTTCTTTTCGTGTTTCAAAAAATCTTGCAGTTCTACCAGGCGCTCCTGAATATTGTCTTTACTGCGCCATTCATCGTTTTCAACACTATCGAGAATGTCTTGTTCAAAAGCATCTAAATTTAGCTTAGTCATCATTTGCCGCCTTGTTGTAACGTTTATTTATTTTTCGGGAAGGGATAATCGTCTTTAAAAAAATGCTGTTCTCTTCTTCAACGTAAGGCACGATGTAAACATAATTTATTATGGCGATTAAGATGATAAAAACCGATTGATTGGGATATTTTTCAGAATTTGGATGCGCCAAATCATCGAGTACATGTCCCATTTCAATGGCTAATAAGACATCCTCAAAACCAATCCCTCTTTCCGCTTTTAGCAAAGCGTTTTTTTCAGGAGAGAAATATACTTGTTTTTGCCTGTATGCCATACGATGTATGGTATTTTCTCAAGCAAGGTGCAGTCAACTAATACTCGGTGTATAGCGATGTTAAGTTGTCTGGCGCGCTTAGCGCGGCAGGACTTTAACCCAGAGCGGCAATGGGTTTGTTATCTTGACCGGCAAGTTGGTAGCCAACGAAGCCAGGATTTTGTCGGTATCCTTGAGCGGGAAGGAGCCGATGATGCGCATGTCGGCAATTTCCGGCGCGCAGGTGACGTAGCCTTGCCGGTAACGATTCAGTTGTAGCAGAAACTCGCTGAGTGGGATGTCGTCGGCGACGATGACGCCTTGGGTCCAGGCGGGTTTGTCCAGTTTGCTTGGCTGTATGGGTTCGATGCGATCAGCTACAAACCGGGTATTTTGTCCGGCATGTAGCTGCTGTTTCGGGCTGTTAGGATGGATTGGCTGGATTTCCACGCTGTCGGCAAACACAGCGACCTCGCTGCGGTCGACTTGTTGGCTGACACTAAAACGGGTGCCCAGCGCCCGAACCCGGCCATCCTGGGTATCGACCACAAAAGGTCGCTGCCAACCTGCGTTATCCTTGGCGGTCTCGATATAAATTTCCCCGGAGACCAGTTGCAAGCGCCGCAAATCAGCGCTGAATGCCACGTTCAAGGCGCTGCCGCTGTCCATAGCGACTGTCGAGCCGTCCGCCAAGGTGATTGTTTGGATTTGACCTTGGGCGACATGGTAATCCGCCGTCCAGGCTTGCCAGTAACCTGCACGGGAAAACTGCCAGCTCGCCAAGCCGACGCCGCCGAGCAATACCAAATGTTTGATGGCGCGTCTGCGCTGCAAATCCGGCGCCGTCAGGGCGGCTAACGCGGCTTTGGGTGGCAGCGATTTGAAGCGATCGATATGAAATTCCACTCTGGACCAAGCGGTTTGATGATCGGGATGCGCGACTAACCAGGCTTGCCATTGCGCGGTTTCATTGGCTTGCACTTGTCCGGAGCGGAACAACGCAAACCACTCGGCCGCTTGGGCCAAGATACGTGGGTCGATTTCCGAGTGGCGTGTGTGCTGCATCGGGGTTTAATAGCCGGCGCTCAGGCACTGAAACATGGCTTGTGCCATGTATTTTCTGACCATGCGGTCACTGACGCCTAATTGCCGACCGATTTCGGCATAGGTGAGGTCGTCGAGTTGCGCCAACAAAAAAGCCTTACGCACTTTTGCCGGTAGTTGATTGAGTAGTTCGTCGATTTCCCGCAAGACTTCGAACACGATGGCGCTATCCTCCGCCGAAATGACCCGCTCCTCGGGATAGGCCGCGAGTCTCGCCAGATAAGCCTGTTCGATGCTGTTGCGCCGCCAGTGATTGATCAGCAGGCGTTTGGCGATAGTGGTCAGGTAGGCGCGGGGTTCGTTGAGACTTGGTGTGTCTTTTGCGGCGATGACGCGCAGAAATGTATCTTGGGCATGATCTTCCGCCTGCAGGCGGTCCTGCACCCGTTTTTCCAACCATTGCAGCAGCCAGGGGTGGTGGTCCTGATACAGGCGGGTGAGGTCTTGTTGGCCGTCGTCAATACACTCTGTGCTCATCAATTTAGTTTTACATGCCCAGTTTACAAAAGGTCTTACGCTTTGCCGTTAATGCTTTCGGCCTAGCGGCCCCGCTTTTTTTTGCAAACTCAAAACTAAGCAAGAACTGCTCCGAAGTCGTTAATTTAGGCGGCTTGTCTGTTTAGGGTTTTAAAAAAGTAAATAAAATCATTTTCTTACAGTTGCTCACGCTCATGCGCATGGTCGAGCCGGGGAGTGCGCTGCTTCGAAACCGGATGTCTAAAATGCGTGATTTGGCGTATTTTGTTTGGGAATGCTTGAAATCACCTAAATCCCCCAGGCCCCGCCGTTGAGGTATGGATCGGCCCTGTTACACGCGATCGAAATGGGTGTGGTTCAACGGGGGGCGTAAGTTAAGATGTGCAAAAACTCATCGGCTTAAACGACATGTCTCATTCCAATGACCCGTACTCGGAAACAAGGCGGCTGTTCAATATCTTCAGCGGCTCGGTTGGCAACCTGGTGGAATATTTTGATTGGGCCATTTACGCCGCGTTTGCCTTGTACTTTGCCCCGGCTTTTTTCCCGGAAACCGATCAAACTGCTCAGTTGTTGAACAATGCGGCGATATTTGCGGTGGGCTTTATTTTTCGGCCTTTGGGTGGATGGTTGCTCGGCAGTCTGGCGGACCGTAATGGCCGCAAAAGCGCTTTGCTGCTTTCGGTCAGCTTGATGTGTTTAGGATCGTTAATCATCGCTTGCACGCCGGGCTATGCGGTAATTGGTATGTGGGCGCCGGCCTTGTTATTGTTCGCCCGCATGTTGCAGGGGTTTAGTATCGGCGGCGAATACGGCAGCTCCGCGACATATCTGAGCGAGATGGCTGCACCCCAGCGGCGCGGCTATTACTCCAGTTTTCAATACGTCACTATCGTCTTGGGGCAAATTCTGGCGTTGGGTTTATTGATGTTGCTGCAAAAATGCCTGCTGAGCAGCGCAGAGCTGCATGATTGGGGCTGGCGCATCGGTTTTATCGTCGGCGGCTTGTTGGCGGTGGTGGCGATGGGCTTACGCGGCAATATGGCCGAGACCACGGCTTTTGTCGAACAACAGACTTTTACTGGCCAACGCGCCCAGCTACGGGAACTGCTGAACTATCCCAAACCGGTAATGACGGTGGTGGCTTTGACCGCCGGCGGGACCTTGTCGTATTACACCTTCACCGTCTACATGCAAAAGTATCTGGTCAACACCACCGGCTTTAGTAAGGACGATGCCACCACAATCTGCACGCTGGCCTTGATCGTGTTCATGTTGCTGCAGCCGTTGTTCGGATTAATTTCGGATTACCTCGGCCGCCGTACGATGCTGATTGCCTTTGGCGCCGGTGCAACCCTGTTTACGGCGCCATTGCTTGATCTATTGGGCCACGCGCAAACCATGGCTTCGGCGTTGGGCTGGTATGTTTGTGCATTGCTGATTGTCTCGGGCTATTCGTCAGTTAACGCCATCGTCAAAGCCGAGCTGTTTCCGGTGCATATTCGGGCCTTGGGGGTGGGGTTTCCCTATGCCTTGACCGTAGCGATATTCGGCGGCACTGCCGAGTATCTGGCGCTTTGGCTGAAAAGCCTGGGACACGCGGAATGGTTTGCATACTACGTTAGCGCATGCGCGGCCGTGTCGATGCTGGTGGCCTTTACGATGAAAGAGCCTATGCGGCTGTCTCGCTTGGACGGATAGTTGGGCAAGTTCTTGTCCATTATGGCCACGAATCAGCTAATCGACGCCCAAGCACATGCGGAACTTTAGGTGGATAAGCCTCGTGTATCCAGCATACTTGCCGGATACGCTTCACCTAAAAAAGCGCGGAATTTATTAAAAAGTGCGCAGCCACGCTGCCCAAATACCCTAGGGCAATCACCGGCGTCCATTTTAGATGAGTCATGAAGGTGTAAATGCCCTTGGCTTGGCCCATCAGCGCCACGCCCGCTGCCGAGCCGACCGATAACAAGCTGCCACCAACACCCGCCGTCAACGTTACCAGCAGCCATTGGCCTTCCGACATCTCAGGACGCATGGCTAAAATTGCAAACATTACCGGAATGTTGTCGATCAATGCCGAGATCAGGCCAACTAGGACATTGGCTGGTGTTGCGCCGAGTTCGCCATACAGAAACTCGGATAAATGGCGTAAATAGCCGAGAAAATTCATACCACCCACGCATAACACCACGCCGTAAAAAAACAGCAAGGTGTCCCATTCCATGCGCGCTAAATGATGAAAGACGTCGAAGCGCATACTATCCTCGCCGTCGGCAGTGGGGTTTTCCTCGCCGGACATCGGATCCAAGCCCAACTCCGGTTCGTCGCTGTGAGTAATATGCAGAAAATAGCCGAAAAATTGCAGATAGGTCAGGCCAGCCATCATGCCCACTGCTGCCGGCATATGCAGGCTATTCTGAAAGCCGACTGCCGTGAGAACGGTGAGCAGAAACAACGCTACGATACGCTTGGCGCCGCGACGCGTGACAACCTGGGCATGAAGAGGCGCCGGCAGGGTTTTCGGAATGGCAAAATGCATGATGGCAGCGGGAATCAAGAAGTTAAGCACCGAAGGCACAAACAACTTGAAGAACGCCCAGAAATCGATGATACCTTTTTGCCAGACCATCAAAGTGGTGATGTCGCCGAACGGGCAAAACGCACCGCCGGCATTGGCGGCTACCACCGTGTTGACGCAGGCAATACCGACAAATTTGGGATTGTCCTTGCCAACCGCCATGACGACCGCGCACATCAGCATCGCGGTCGTCATGTTGTTGGACACCGAGGAGATGAAAAACGCCAAGACTCCGGTCACCCAAAACAGTTGGCGATAACTCAAACCTTTGTTAACCAGCCAGGCCCGCAAGCTATCAAAAACCCGTCTTTCTTCCATGGCATTGATGTAAGCAATCGAGACGATCAGGAATAGCAACAATTCACCATAATCCAACACATCGTGCCGAATCGCCGTTTCCGCGACCGGAGACATGCCTTGGTCTTTATAAACTAGGGCAATCGCCACCCAAATCAGAGCCGCAGCCAACATCATCGGTTTGGATTTGCGTAATTCCAAGACTTCTTCCAGCACTACCAGCAGATAAGCGATCGCAAACAGGCCGACACATAGATAACCTACCCAATGTCCGCTCAAGTCCAGGGATTGAGATAAGCTCTCCGCCAGCAATTTGGGCGACGATAACAATAGTCCGGCACCCGTTAAACAACCGAGCAAAATCTTGTTTAATTCTTTCATACGGTCTTCTATTTCAGTTACGCAGCGATTGTCTTCTGAGCCACTGGTTATTCTCGGGTATCAATATTCCGTATTGATGTCACAAAAGCAAACCCTGTTGCTATAGCTGCGGGATAGGTCGAAATGCTCATGCCTTCTTTCTAGGGGAAAGCGGTTTTTTAGGCAGCGCGTTAATCGGCAGCATAGCCGCCTCGTCATCCTTGATTTTCATCTCTTGGACAAGGACATCCAGATTCTTGGCCAGAGACTTGAGAACATTTTCCGGTAAGTCAAATAAGGCATGTTGCAGTATGCCCTGAGGCGGCGTTGGCACTTGGTTTAGTAATTCAATACCCTCCTGTGTCAAAGTCACCGTGACGACCCGCTGGTCCTCACTCACGCGTTCTCGCAGGATCAAACCTTTCTTGGCGAGTTTATCGAGCATATTGCTGGCGGTGGAATGATGAATCGACATCGTTTTAGCCAACTCAGTGACTTTCAATCCAGGCGTTTTTGACAATTCCCAAAGTGCCCACAGTTGCGCGCTGGTGACACCGCAATGCGTTTCGACCCATTGGGAATGTTGTTGGACAGCCTTAAAAATCAGGCGAAACTGTTTCAATACCTCATAAGGCCATTGTTTGGAGTCGTCGGTTTTCCGAGTTTGCAGTGCGGTTTTGTCCATTGCGTTACGATTTATCTTCGGCAAAATTGCCATTAAAAGACATCATTATCCACCAAAGCGTTAATGTGGTCAGGTTGATTCCAGGAGTTTGTGCGTAGTTTGTGGTTACCTGCTAAAACACAATTCATGGAGAAAACAAGGATTCCTAAGTTTGTCTTTATATGTTTACACAAACATTGTTTGCATCAACATTATGCGGTTATTATAATGCCCTCGGCAAGTCTAAGAGCCGATCAACCGTTGTGAAAAGGCTTGATGTGGTTTCAAAAATTTAACCTGAGTTGATCTGTGTCACTTAGCTTGCCAACTAACTTTTTGAGTTGACGCGAAACAGAAAGACAAATGCTGTTTCGCGCTTGCTCAAGTCCCCATGGTTTCCGTAGCAATACTTACAAAGCAGCATAGAATCCGAAACTAGAATGTTTTCAAAAAATCACATGAGACGGCTTATCTACTGGATTTGCCTTGCCTCCCTATTGTCGCTGGCATCCTGTTGCGCTCGACATGATGCGGTCCCTATCGATCAATCTTCGTCGACGACTGCCTAGAGCTCGATAAATTATGCCGATGTCCGGAATGTCACTGTGGCCGCAGGGATAAGCTGAGTAGGGATTGCCTAAAATCGTGGTCTCAACTGCGAGGCCGCAAATGACTAGGAATAACGTATGAAATCGAAATATGGTCACCGGGTATCCGTTAAGAGACAGAAATCCAATCGAATCTATCTCCCCCGCGAAGCGAACGCCTGCGCCACCGTCGTGATACCGGCTTTGAACGAAGCCAAACGCATTCGGGAAGTGGTCGCTTACGCCCTGGCCGATCCGGCAACGGCCGAAGTGATTGTCGTCGACGATAGCTCCATAGACAACACAGCGATATTGGCGCAACAGGCAGGCGCCCAGGTTCTGACCAGCAGTATGCTAGGAAAAGGCGCGTCGATGCGTGACGGTGCGGCGGCAGCCGCTCATGATCTGGTCGTTTACCTGGACGGTGATCTGAGGAATTTGCGTCCCGGTATTGTCACCAGCCTTTGTTTGCCGCTGCTCAATGAAAGCGCGGACTTTGTCAAAGCCCGCTTCGGGCGTGGCGGTGGCCGGGTGACGGAACTCACCGCCAAACCGATGCTAAAGGTCTTTTTTCCCGAACTAGCTTATCTATCCCAACCGCTGGGCGGCATCATCGCTGCGCGCAAATGCCTGCTGCAAACGCTAAGCTTCGAAGATGGTTATGGCGTGGATGCCGGTTTATTGCTTGACGCGCATTTGGCCGGTGCCCATCTGGCAGAAGTCGATATCGGTTCGTTAGAACATGATAGCCAGCCGCTGCAAGACTTATCGCTGATGGCCAATGAAGTCAGCCGCGTCATTTTTAACCGCGCCAAACTGGCGGGACGTCTGCACGTTGAACAGGTGATAGCCATGTATGAGAGCCAACGCCAAGTCGCGGCTAGCATTGACTACGTACTGACCTTGCGCAAGGGTCGGCGCTCCCTGGTCTTGCTGGACATGGACGGCACCATAACGCCCTCGCGCTTTGCGCTGGAACTGGCGCGCAATACCGGAAATGAAACGGCACTGATGCAATTGCTGGATACGCCCCACGACGATGCCATAACCCGTAGCGAGCGGATAGCCGAGTTGTTTCGCTTTGTTCACAAGCAGCAATTCGAACAGGTGGCTCGTACAATGGAAATTCGTCCTGGCGTCATCGAATTCGTCAAGCAGGCAAGGCGAGCCGGTTTCATGGTCGGCATAGTCAGCGACAGCTATTTTGTTGCTGCCGATATCATCAGACGCCGCATATTTGCTGATTTTGCCTTGGCTCATACCTTGACCTTCGAGGGAAGCGTCTGCAATGGGCAACTTCAAATCAATCCGGCTTTCTTGCCTGACGAAAGTGATGCAATGACTTCCATTTGTAAAAGCAATGTTTTGCGTTGCTTCTTGACTGATAAAACACTGCCCCCTGTCGAACTGATCTGGGCGGTCGGCGATAACCTTAATGACCTGGAAATGTTGCGGCTAGCGGACAATGCCTTCGTCATCGATCCGAAGTTGCCCAAACTGCTTGAGGAGCCCGGTATCACACTGATCACTGAGTTCAATGATTTAGTGGAATTGTTAGTCTACGAGGCGTCGGAAAGTATGGAATCCTAATGGTAGCCGAGTTTAGTTGTTTTTAATGGTGTACCTAATATCGCGATTACTCAGCTAGTCCGAACGTCACCAAACCCTTGGTGTTTTTATGAGCCACATGCTTTATGTTGATGTGCTATTTCTTGTCAGTTTGCTATGTATCTTCGGTTGCGAACAGCACAATCCGCAGCCAGTAGCTCAATCTAGTCAATCAAAACGCCTTGCTGACAGTAACAAGCAAACGCACGTACATTGCCCTAAGTCGCATCCCTATACAATCAGCTCCGATAATTCAACCCGAAGTATCCGCGGACATGATTTTGAAACGGACCCGCATAGATTGTCTTGCTCAGACATTTATTATCGCAATCAGGGGCGAGTGGCTCGACACCCTAATACTCTAAAATAGGCGACAAAATATCCTCTTGCGATGTTGTTCTGTCCCCTGGCAACACCATTCACATTAAGCTGTAGAAGACGATAGTCTCCTCAATACACATGATTAGGATAGGTGATTTTTTGCGGCAATATGTTCATGCAAACATTGTTTGCTTCAACATTGAGTCATCACTAAAATGCTAACGGCCTGATCGATTTCTGCTGCTCCTCAATGCATTTAAAAAGACCAGGATTATCTAAAACCCGAGCCGCAACCTAATTCACGGCCATTGGAAATTACTTACTGTGTCGTGAGCCCGATAAACGTAAATTCCCCCACCTGAACCGGAGAAGGTTGTTGAAATGTGACTTATCAGAACACCAGCCGGCGTCAGCGGCGGAGCTTAACCGGCAGCGGAACCGTTTGATACCCCAAGCAATCGTTCTCGGCTTACTGACCGGCGGAACTTCGGTAGCATTTCATTTTGCGATGAATAGCGCCGAAGCATTTCGACATAAATTTTTCGACTTTTCCCATCAGAACAGCCACCTTGGCATGGGCATGGTTCTGGGGTTAGCGCTAGTCACCGTGAGTATCTCAGCCGGAATGGTCAGGCAATTTGCACCCGAGTCAAGCGGCAGCGGCATTCCCCATATTAAGGGGGTATTGATTGGGCACCGGCACTTCCGTTGGGTACGGGTGCTGCTTACCAAGTTCTTCAGTATGGTCATTGGCAGCGTTGGCGGCCTAGTGGTTGGCCGGGCCGGTCCCTGTGTGCACATGGGCAGCTCTATAGGGCAAGGGTTAGCCGATATTTGGCCTAAAGATGGTAAGCACTATCATACGATTTTGATCGCTGCCGGCGGCGGTGCCGGCCTCACGGCGGCATTCAATGCTCCGCTTTCCGGCTTGACCTTTGTACTGGAAGAACTTGAAAGGCGCTGCTCGTCGCTTGAATTCATTACCGCCGCCATTGCCTGTCTGACCGCTGATATGGTTTGCCGCGTAGCACTTGGGCAACAATCAGTCTTCCATTTCGCCCATGTCGCTGCTGCGCCGCTTAGTCAGTTCATTGCCTTCGTAGCTTTGGGCTTGTTATCAGCCCTGTTGGCTGGCTTGTTTACCCATACTTTATTGTGGGGACAGCGCTTGATCCCCCTGGGACCTTGGTCAAGATCGATCTGGTGGCTAATCTTGGCTGGCGGGTTGACTGCCACAGCTTGGTATGCACCGCAGTTATTGGGCGGTGGGCATGATTTCGTGAATGATATTCTCGTCGGTCAAGAACTCACATTGCAGACCATCGGACTGTTATTTATCAGCCGATTCGTGTTGACTATTGGCAGTTCCTGCTCAGGCGCGGCCGGGGGAATTTTTATGCCGATCCTGGTGCTGGGTGCGCTGTTGGGGTGGGGTGTCGGTGTGTCCACCCAACTGGCTTTCCCCTCATTAGATGTAGACCCCAGATTATTTGCCGTAGTCGGTATGGCGGCGTATTTTAGTGGCGTGGTGCAAGCGCCCTTGACCGGCATTGTGTTAATCATCGAGATGACCGGTGATTACGCGTTGATTTTGCCGCTATTCACCGCCTGTTTTACCGCATTGCTAATCGCGAATTGGTTGGGGTGCCCGCCCGTTTATGAAGCGTTGTTGGAAAACGATTTGCGAAAAGAACGGATTCAGTGAATGGTTCATTGAAAACGCTTGATACTCCCCACATTGCCAACCCGCCCCATCAGGAGACAGTTATGGAATCTTACCGAATAGCGCTATTTGTCATTGCTTTGGTGGCGGCTTTCGCGCCTTTGCTCGCCAGATTACCCACTCGCCTGCGTATGCCGGTGGTGGTGGTGGAAATGCTTTTGGGAATGCTGATTGGCCCGCATATTTTCAATTGGGTATCCCCTGACGGTTTAGTGGGCATGTTGGGCGAGCTAGGCCTGACGTTTTTGCTGTTTATGGTGGGCATGGAAATTAATCTCGGCGAAATTCACGGCAAACCCTTAGCGCTGGCGATTGGTGGCTGGTTTCTGTCGTTTACGGTAGCCATGGTGTGCATGTTTTTTGTGCATGCCATCGGCCTGATTCAGGCGCCGCCCTTATTGGCTGCCATCGCCTTGTCGACCACTGCGCTGGGAATATTGGCGCCGATCCTGCGCGACGAGGGCATTTTGAATTCGGACTTTGGCAAGCTGCTTCTCTCGGCTGCGGCGATGGGAGAATTCGGCCCGCTCATGGTTGTCTCCTTACTGATCATCCCGACCCATAGTACCTTTTTGCATACTGTGTTCATCGTGGCCTTCGTGGGGATTACCTTTGTGATTGCGGATACGGCTATCAATGCGCGATCCTCTGCTTTAATCAATCTCCTGGCTCAAACCATGCAAAGCAGTGGCCAATTGCCGGTGAGAATCTGCATTGCGCTCCAAGCGTTATTAGTGGTTTTGGCCGGCGAGTTCGGGCTGAATGTGGTGATCGGAGCCTTCGCGGCCGGCATGGTGGTCAGCCTTGCCAGCCAAGGCGACCATGGCGTGATTCTGCATCAGAAATTGGATGCCATCGGTTATGGCTTCTTAATACCCATCTTCTTCATCGTCTCCGGGATGAAATTTGATGTCAGTGCGCTTTGGGCGAATCCGTTGGTTCCCGTGCAGATTATCTGTTTATTGGGCCTGCTGATCCTGATTCGTGGCGCTCCGATACTGCTTTACCATCAAGTTTTATCAAAAAAAGACAGGCTGCCTTTTGCCCTTTATTCCGCCACCGGCCTGCCCATGATTGTCATCATCACTGAAATTGGGGTCTCGTCCGGCTTGATGTCTCCGGATCGCGCCGCGGTTCTGGTCAGTGCTGCGATGATTTCCGTTATGCTGTTTCCTCTCCTCGCGGAAAGGATAAGAGTGCACTCGTAGGGTGGTATGCAAACACCATCGATAACCCGGCCCGTTTCAAGCTCATTCCGTTACCGCTATATTTAAATTAACGCCGGAAATAATCTCTTGTTCAGCCTGATTTTCTGATTTAGCGGTAACGGTTTGAGTGGGGCGTTTCAGGTTTCGGCCTAAGGTTGCTTTTTGCATGGCCTCGATCACTGTAGGATTGGGCGAAAAATAGTCCGGTGTGTTCCATCGACTCCATTTGTACTTGATCGTGTTGAAATCATCCGTAGCAATATTGGCAACATTGCTATTCTGCTCTGCGGTGTTGTACATGCCCCAATTATTGCGGCCCAACACCTTATACGACCAGGTAGTCCAATGGCTGCCGGACTCTGTAAATTGCTGAAGGCCGTAATTCCAGGATTCGGGATTGCCGAACAACGTGAACTCCCCTATAAAATGCGGTACGTTATATTCCGCACCCCATTTTTTCGCGTCCTGAATCCACCCGTCCACGGCATTCTTCATCACCATGAAGTCTTCATTGTTTTGCCATTGGTAATAGTGCAGAGAATAGACGACGTTCTCCCAGTTTTTTTCTTGAGGATTCGGCAGGGTATTCCACCACCAGATGGCTTCCATAATGATGATATGGTCGGGATCAATTGCCCGGATAGCGTGATACAGGCGATCATATAGATTGACCACCTCAGCCCCCATCGCGCCGGGAAAGGTTTCCGAGGGTTCATTTAGCAGGTCATAACCGGCTACACCCGCATTGTCTTTAAAACGCATGGCAAGGGTTTCCCAAAACTCTACCAGTTGATTCTGATAGAGCGGAGTGGAATAAAGCAGCTTGCCGTTTTGCCGGCCTGAGTGATGGGCTCCGTTTTGTGAACCCGGCGCACCATGCAGATCAAGGATGGTGTACAGCCCATATTCCCGAGCTTTGTTGACGGTCCACTCAATCCTGGATAAATCAATGGCACCGGTATCGTCCAGTCGCCAGTTGCCCCCGTCATCCATATGGTTTAGCGCATAGATGGGCAATCGGATACAGTTGAGACCGGCGGCGGCGATGTTCTTAAAATCGGTTTCCGTGATCCATGAATCCCAATAAGCTTGGTAGAGCTCCCAGACGGCATCCTTACCAAAACGCTTGTTAAGAATATTTCGCGCATCCCATTCATTTGACGCGCCGGCTAATGGCGACATCCAGGGTTCATGCCCCCGCCAGCCACCCAGGTTGGTGCCGTAAAGATGAACCTCCTTACCCATACCATGATTGTCTTTGATAGTCGCGCCATCCACTTTCAGAAAATCTGCAGCGGAACGACATACAGGCGACCATAGCAGCAGCGTGCAGAGTAAGACAGAAATTGTCGGTAAGAGTGGGAGAAAAACAGAGTTCAGTTTCATAATCATCACTAAAGCTTGGTGGGCTCCGTCCCTTGGATCTTAGCATCGAACAAGCGACCGTTTATTCTCGAGCTAACGGTAAAAGCGTGGGCAACATAATCCGCATTATTAGCAATGCCGCTACAGATTTTACAGGCTATTCAGCCAATATACGCGATCATGGTCAGTCAATGTCGGGTGATCTAATGATTATATTTCCGTCAACCAATAGAACTGATAACCCTGCAACACCATCCGCCTATCATATTGCGCCGGCTTGCCGCCGCTGTACAAATCGACGAATTGCCCAAAAGGATCGATGCCCCGACTCCTGAGCAGATATAAATCAAGATATTGCGGGTTGGCGTCGAAATTGGCGACGACCAAAACGCGTTCCGATGGCCGGTCGTGATTGAAACGAATGAAGCACAGCAAATGCGGGTTATCGACCTCGACCAGTTCCCGGTTGTTGAAGTCGGCGAACGCCGAGGTTTCCTTGCGGATTGCTATCATCTTTTTCATGGCATTAAACAAGCTATATTCAGTGGTGCCCAGTTTTTTTCGCAATTCCGCTCGGTCCCAGTTGATTTTTGGGCGATGTATCCAACGGTTGTCGTCGCTTTTGCCGGGGTCGTCGCGGTAGCCATAATCGTTAACGACGCCGAGCGCATCGCCGTTGTAAAGTAAGGGAATACCGCCAAAAGACAATATCAGGCTATGCAATAACAGAATCTTTTTGATCGCGGTATCGATCAAGCCCTGGTCATTCATTTCCTGACCCGCCTCCAGTCCCGCCAGGGACGCCAGCGAGCCACTGATACGGGCATCTCCGGTGGTTTCGTTACGCATGAACACCATCCCTCTGGCTGGCGACGCCTCGAACTGGCCGCTGAAATAATTGACTAGAAACTGCCGGTGCGCATAGGGATCGTATCCTGCGGCCCGGATGTCGTTGTCGTCAAAGCCAAAGCCTATATCATCGTGGCAGCGCACATAATTCAGCCAAGTGGCTCGTTCCAGTTTCGCCGGCAGGTTTTTGACGCCTTGATAAAGCAATTTGGTATTTTGCGTGGCGATGGCATCCCACAGCAAGGCCATCAAGGTAGCGTTGTAGGCGATCTCGCATTCCTTGGCGATGATCGCGTCCTCGCCGAAATATTTGATGACTTCGAGCGGCGTGACGATGGCTTCGGCGATGAATAGCACGCCCGGCGCGGTGACCTGACAGCAATCCTTCATCAGTTGCAGAATCAGATGGGCATTGCGTTCGTTCTGGCAGGAAGAACCGATTTTCTTCCACAGGAAGGCGACGGCATCCAGCCGCAGGATGTCCACTCCCTGATTCGCCCAGAACAGGATGATATCCAGCATTTCGATGAAGACTTCTGGATTGCTGTAATTTAAATCCCACTGATAATGCTGGAACACCGTCATCACCCATTTCTGCATCTTCTCATTCCAGGTGAAGTTGCCAGGGGCTGATTCCGGGAAAATTTGCGGCATGGTCTGCTCGAACATATCGGGAATTTCCCGATTGTCGAAAACAAAATAGTAATCCTGATAACGCTTATCGCCCTCGACCGCCTTGGCAGCCCAGTCGTGTTCGTCGGAGGTATGATTCATGACGATGTCCAACACCAGCAGGATATCGCGTTTCCTGAATTCCTCAGCCACCCGTCGCAGATCATTCAAATCGCCCAACCTGTCGTCGATTTGCCGAAAATCGCTGACTGCATAGCCGCCGTCACTCTTACCGGTTGGACACATCAGAATCGGCATGATATGCACCAAATTGATGCCAAGTTCCTGAAAGTACGAGATCTTGGTGGCCAGATCAGCCAGATTGTCCGCGAAACCATTGGTATACAGGGCCATGCCCACCCATTTCTGCGACAGAAACCAGTTGTGATCCTGTTCGCGTTCGATGTCGACCCGTTCCAACTCGGCGGATCGATCGATATAGCCCTTGGCCATGGTTTCCACCAGTCGCAGCATTTGTGCCTTGAAATCCTCGCGGTGACCATATAAGTTGAAAAACAGCGAATAAATCGCATAAAAATTAGCACCCAGCCGGGTGTAGAAGTGCCGAAGATCCTGGCGCCGAATCTCCGGCTTCAGATCATCCAGAATGGCGTTCAAGAGCGAGTGGGAAACTTGTTCGTACATGACCGTAACCTGTTCGAGTTAATGTGGCAACATGGCGTAACGAATGCGAAACTGGGATGGGCATTGGCGCCCATTGCGAGCTTAGTAGCCCCGCAGCAATTGTTGCATCATGCCGTTGTCTGCAAGACGCTTGAACTGTAAGGTGCAGAAAACGGCCATACTGCGATCAATCTTCATGGGTCTCCATCATCCAGTACCGGGTTTTCGGAAGATAATGGGCGATGCCTTCGAGTATACCCGCACTGTAATTGCCATTCATGCCCAAAAAGCCGCCTCGCGCCAGATAAAAAGCCACCTGGTTGCTGTTTTGCTCAACCAAGATTTGCGCCTGTTCGACCACGGCACGGTCAGCATTGGCGACCAGCACCGACGGTATCCGGCTGACAATCACCGGCAGATCGTTGCCGCTGTCGCCGGCAAATACCGTATCGCCAATATCGAAGCCCTGATGCCGCATCAAAAATTCCACGGCGTGCAGCTTGGTGGCGCGGGCCGGCAGCACATCCAGCAAACCGGTCGCCGAGGCTTCGTCCACGCTGTAAATCAGGCTGGCCGCCAGGTTTTGAGCCTCCAGCCGACTAGCCATTTCCTGGCGCAAAGCCTCAGTATCACACTGCATCGACAGATAATAACTAAGTTTGAAACGGTTTTGTTTGGCCTGTTCCTGCACGCGCAAATCCGGCAAATCGTCAAACAAGGGCCGCAAGTCCTTGGCCATCAGACCACGCCAGTCGCTGTTGATATTGTCTTCCCAGGCGGTCCAATGCTGCCATTCTGTGGAGCCCGCTCTGTAGATCGTGGTGCCGACGTCGCCGATGACCCAATCCGGTAACGGCAAATCGTATGCGAGCATGGCTTCCTCGACCAGTTCGCGGTGCCTGCCGCTGACATAGGCCAACGTCACCTCGGGGCGCGCAACCAAGCGCCGGAAAATGTCGCGCGCACCTGGCGATTCCGGCTGGCTGCCGTTGGGCAACAGGGTACGATCCAAGTCGGTGCAAATCAGGATACGCGTCTGCATGACACTGGCGCTTTGTCAGAGATTGAAGAAATCATAATGTTCGATGGCCTCCAGTATGCCCCAGGCATTTGACCGCTCGGCGAAATAGACTTGTTCTATGTCGGACAAATTCGCCAATTCCTCGCGATGGCGGTTGGCGACCACCACGCCCAGCGTATTGCCTGCCACCATGTCGCAATCGCCGCCGGAGCCGCCCGTCGCCAGGATGCGCTCTAGTGGAATATTCCATTGCCGGGCAACATATCGCAATGCCTGTCCTTTCGAGGCTCGCGCCGGTACGATGTCCAGAAACTGCCCAAATGACAGGGTGGGATTCACCGACAATTCCTTTTGACGCAACAAGGTCAGAATCTCGTCCATCGGCGGCGCACGCTCACTATCGTAATAATAGGAAATCTTGAAGCGGCTTTGTTCTCGCTTGGGTTGCGGTGTCAAACCGGGCAGACCACTGAGAACACGGCACAGCACCTGTGGCGTCCACAGATGATCGATATGATAGCTCCAGGCTATATCGGCAATCAGTTGTGACGTGAAATAGATTTCGGTACCCAAGCTGGTGATCAAAATATCCGGCTTGGGAATCCGCTTTTGCTTCAAAATCGCCAAAACTGCATCCAGCCGGCGTCCGGTGGCGATACCGAACAGACACTTTCGTCGCTTCTCCCTGATCAAGTTGACGAATTGTGCCAATCCCTCGTCATCCCCCAACAGCGTGTTGTCCATCGCCGTAAAAATCGCCTGCCGCCGCAGCCGGCCCACTTTTCCCACCGGCGGCGTTTTCGGCAGACGTTCGAAATGTTGCAACAGCGGCTGCAGTTTTTGTAGATAGGCTTGAGTATGCGCCTCCCAGGAATAATAGCGGGCTACATTCCGTAGTCCGTTGGCGGACAGTGTCCGCCAGCGCTCGGGATTGTCTAGTATGCTCAGCAAGGCCTCGGCAATCGCGGTTTTGTCCAGCGGGTCCACTAACAACCCGTTATGGCAGTTGCCGATGATGTCGACCGGGCCACCGTTTTCGGTGGCCACCAGCGGCAGGCCGCTGGCGGCCGCTTCCAGCAGTGTCAGTCCAAACGGTTCGGTCAGGGCTGGATTGATGAAAATCCCCTTGGCTGCCGCCGCCAGACGATAAATCTCCGCGACCTCGTCCGCGCTGTGGTGCTTGGGTAGCGCAACCCGGCCGTACAGATCATAACAATCGATCACCAGCAACAATTCGGTCAACACGCCTTGCGCTCCGTCGTTCATTTCCCGGATGTCGTCACGGTTGCCGGCGACGATCACCAGGTTAGCCATCGCCTGTAAACGCGGCGATTCGCCGTAGGCTTCCAATAAGGTGACAATATTTTTGCGTTCGTCGGGTCTGGACAAGGCCAAAATCATCGGCTTATCCGTTTCGTACAAGAATTTATTGAGTGATACGGCAAACGCCGAATCCGCGGTTTTGGCGCTGGGCGGGTGAAATTGCTGGAGGTCCGTGCCGGGCGGAATGACCGCCATCTTCTCCGGGGTGTAGTAATCGTAAAGTTCGTATTGGTCTTCGATTTCGTTGCGGGTACTGGTGATGATCAACTCGGCATTGCTCAGCGTATCTTCTTCCGCATTAATGCGCCGGGAAATGTGATAACGCTGCTCGATTTCCTCCATTGCCAGGCCCAGTGCCAACAACCTACGGCACTTGTCCCGCCCCAAGGAATGGCCGGTATGAATCAACGGCAAACCTGTCAAATGCGCCAGTCGCACGCCAACATAGCCGGCGTCGGCATAATGGCTGTGCAACACATCCGGCCAGCGCGACTGACTATGCAGCCAACTCAAAAGATTATCCGCGAAGCTGTCCAGATGATCCCAAAGCTCTTCCTTGCGGATATAGCCTTCCGGACCGGCATCGATACGCACGATCTGCGCGTTTTCCGCCAATGCTTCGACGGCTTCGGCGTAATTGTCGCTGACGTCGCTGTCGACGATGCGCCGGGTAATCAAGTCCACCCGCTCGACCTGTGGCTGTTTTGCCAAGGCTTTGGCTAATTCCACGACATATTTGGTCTGCCCACCGGTATCGGCGTCGCGGCCCAATTCCAAATCATGCCCACGTATCAGGCCGTGGATGCTGATCAAGACGATATGCAGGCGTCCGGTATCTCCGTGTTCTAGCATGGTTCGCTCCGTGGACGACGTTGGTTTGCTCCGTCGACCTGGGTTAATACCGCTAAGAAATAGAGCAATCGACTTATTTCACGTAGCGGTAAAAACCTTTTAATAACATGGGCGCAAACAGGGCGGTCATGGCTATGACAATAATCAGCGCCGCGTAAACTTCGTTGACCATAATACCTGATGTGCGGCCGAGCTAGGCAAAAATCAGGCCGACTTCGCCGCGTGGAACCATGGCAATACCGATAGCCAGGCGCTCAGTCCAAGGTCCGCGCAGCACTAAGGCACCCAGCATTTTACCGAGTATAGCCACAGCCAACAGGCTGGCGGAAAACCACCAAATGAACGGCGAGGCCCAATCGATTTCACGCAGATTCAACGAAAGCCCGACCATCACGAAAAATATCGGCACGAATAATTGGATGATAGGCCGCATCTGAGCTTCGATACGCCCGGTAAAATCCGGATCTTCATGCAACGCCATAGCAAACGGCAGAAAAAAGCGCCGTGAAAGCGCTAGTCCCGCGGCAAACCCGCCCAACAATTCCGGGGCGCCCATTTCGTGGGCTAACCAGGCGAAAAACAGCACAAGAGAGACAATCAGCGTGGGGATGAGTCCGTCGGTCTGGCTGATTTTGGCAAATTGCCGGATCAGCAAGGAAATAGCTTTAGCAAACAACGGCGCCAAAACAAAGAACATGGCGATAAAGCCGATGACTTGCAGGGCATTGGCTGTGTTGATTTGTCCGACCTGCGAAAAATCGTACAGTACGGCCAGCAGCACGACGCCGAGTATGTCGTCAATCACTGCCGCGCCCAATACCACCTGTGCTTCCCGGCTGTGCTGACGTTTTAAATCGGTAAGCACGCGGACAGTAATACCGATACTGGTGGCGGTCAGGGTGCCGCCGATAAATAGCGATTCCAGCAAGTTACGATCAAACAGCCAATGGCTGAGACTGAAACCGAACACGAATGGCCACAGAAAGCCGCTGACCGCGACGAACAAAGCCTGCCAACCGCTTTTTGCTAGTTGGCGTATGTCGGTATCCAGCCCGACTTCAAACAACAGCAAAATGATGCCGATTTCCGCCAATAATTTGATGACCTGACTAGGTTCCATCCAACCCAGAAAACTGGGGCCAAGAAGAACACCGGCCAACAGTTCGCCTACGACTGGTGGGCTTTTAAGCCGCGCGAACGATTCGCCAAACAGCCGAGCGGTCAGCAGAATAACCATTAACTGCAAGAAAAACTGATGAACGGCTTGGGCTTCCATGAGCTTAAAATCGTTTAAAGCTGTTGCCGGCTGTCGATCACTTTATCGGCTTCGGTTTCTGGTGACAGCGTTTCCACTGGTTGTAAAGCCTCCTTATCAGGCTCCCGTAACTGCACGGCAAGGTCTGGTGTGGCCACAATGCCGGACGGTTGTGAGTGGGTCAACATCGCTGGCAGCGCCGCTATACCGATCAAGCAGGGCAGTGCTAAAGCTTGGTTAACCCAGCGATACCGGGGCATAAATGGCTCGAAATAGTAGCTGTTATCGCTTTGGGCCAATCTTTCCGGCTGAGAAACTTTCCAGGGCTTGGTATCCAGCCAGGACATCGTTTGGCCGGCCAGCAACATCAGTCCTAAGCCGCTGAGATTGACCAAGGCCGCAGCGGACCATTCGTCGCGCCCAAGGTGGTCCAGCCAGATGCCCCCCGCATACGAGAGCACCATGGAACACAGGTAAATCGGTAAAGATTGTTGACCCATAATGACAACGGCGCGCGGCACCGGACTGTGTAGCCACTGTGATCGCCAATGGCACAAGCGATACATCAGATAAGCCAGCGCGAGTAAATGCAACCAACGCAACACCCCCAAATGACTTTTGTCCAGCCAGGGCGTCAAGTTAGCGCGAAGCTCGCCCCAGAATTTAATCCGGGTATACGTGGCCTCATGCTCCAAAGGAATTGAAACCAGGACTAGCCCGAGGCAAACCGCTAACAGCCAGCCGTGTTTTACACTGACCTTGGCCCAGCCGGCGCCGAAGGCGTAACCGGTAAAAAACATCAGTTGCCAGTTATAGGGATTGAAATACCATTTTCGTCCACTCACTGGGTCGGCACTCAGTTCCCATCCGTAGTAATAACTGGCCCAATAGAGGGTGACCGAACACGCGAAAGCCATACCGACATGCAAACGGGATACTAGCCAGAATATAGGCAGCCAAACGATCACTAGTAGATACAGCGGTAGGATGTCGAAATAATTGGGTACATATGCCAAGGTGAACAAGTCATACAGCGCTTGTTGGGTGGCGTCGAAAAAATAGGCAATGTTCAGGCGTTGAATATCATCCATTTCCGGCACCCAGCGATTACCAACTACGCAAACCAAAGCCAGCAGCACAAAAGAAGCCAGATGTGCGCTGTAAATTTGCACGCATCGGTGCAGGACGCGAACCAGTCCCAGCCAGAGTCCGGCGCGTTCAAAGCAGCGGCCGTAGGCCCGCGCGGAGGCAAAGCCGGATGAAAACACGAACACTTCTGCTGCGTCGCTGAGGCCAAATCGAGAAGGGGTATACCAAAACCAGGGGTTATCGGGCATGTGATTGATAAAAATCACTATTAGCGCCAAACCTCTAAAAAAATCCAACGGCAAATTTCTATTTTGCGGTGACGGGTCCGGCAATGCCATATAGGTCCTTTTATCCAATAACATCGGTTGTGTGAATGACGCATTTCAGCTAAATCTTCCTGATTATAAGAATATTTCAAGTATGCCGTCATTCCAGAGAATGCTGGATTCCCAAACCGGGAAGTCAATCCAGACTATTGGGATGTGCCTGTCACTGGATTTTTTGAGGCTTTCGGATCTGGACAACCCTTGGCGAGGTGATAATTTTGTCATTTCAATGACAATACCCGCTTGGTCAGTTCGCAGATCGATAAATGCGCAGTTATCACACCCTGGACGTGGCTTCGCATTCGGCCCATTTGGTTTGAATCGCTAAGATCTCGGGTAGAACGGCAATAAAGACCTCGATCATCGCTGGTTGAAAATGGCTGTCGCTTTCCGCTTGAATGGTGGCTATTGCTTGCTCGTTAGGCCAAGCTTCTTTGTATGGACGTTTCATCGTCAGCGCGTCGAACACATCGACTAAGGCTGCGATACGCGCCGATTCGGGAATTAACTCGCCAGCCAGTCCATCTGGATAACCACTGCCATCCCAATGCTCATGATGGTGTAAGGCAATCTCCGCTGCCATCTTAAAGACCGGTGCATCGCTTTTGCTAAGGATGTCGTAGCCGATTCTGGGGTGGGTTTTCATGATGATCCATTCACTAGCATCCAATGCGCCGGATTTCTTCAGAATCGCATCCGGGATGCCTATTTTGCCGGTGTCGTGCATCGGGGCCGCCAATTCGATGAGCCGGCATTGTTCTTCTCCCCAGCCTAGGGCACGTGCCAAGGCGCCCGCATAATCCGCCATGCGCCAGATATGCACCCCGGTATCGTTGTCATTGTAATGGCCGGCTTCACCGAGCATGTAGATGGCGTCGCGATGACTTTTTTCCAGATGGATCGCGCGTACCAAGGACAGGTGGGTTTGTACGCGCGCCCTTACTGTCGGTGATGAAACCGGTTTAACGATGTAGTCCACCGCGCCGGCCTCAAAACCAGTGACTTCATCATCGGCATCCGCCAAACTCGTGATAAAGATCACCGGAATGCTTTCGGTAAGCGGATCAGCTTTTAACTTCCGACACACCGTATAACCGTCCATATCCGGCAGTTGAATATCCAATAAAATCAGAGACGGTCGAAATTTACGTGTAGCCGCCAGCGCCTCATGGCCATTGCGAGCAAACACCAACTTATATTTGCCTGCTAAGATTTGCTCCAGCACTCGCAGATTCTGCGGCTCGTCGTCAATAATTAAGATAGGACCGTTAGGCATGGCAATGCTCACAGAGTAATAGAATGTTCAGCTGCAAGTGTCCTGACTTCAGCTTCCGCAGTTCGAAAATCGTAGTTCTCGATGGCTCGGTTTAACGGTTCAAGGCTAGTAGGTCCGACCGTCTTATCAAGTTCAAGCAACAGCGGCCTAAATTCCACCATGTCATCGTTTGCCAATATAGCTAGCATCTGCGCCAGGAGTGCTGTCAGTTGTTGCCGGTCTATCGTTTTTGCTTGGGTGTTGTCTACAACGTGTTTGTCGGGGGCATATTCAGCAATCGAATCCAGTGCTTTGTCTAAAGCAGACTTTAAAATTCGCAAGGGTCCAGTCATTTCCGCGCCCCTAACTAGCTGCTGTTCGACTTCTGCCGCTTGTTTGCCAAGTTCTAGTAGGGCCAGGGTGGTCGCAACACCCTTCAGCTTATGAAGAAACGCCCGTGCTTCAGCGGTGTCCGCGAATTTGATAGTGTGTATGCTGTCGGCGTAATCCCGGGCAAACTTACGTAAATATTGTTGGTAAGTACTTACATCCGGGAAAAGTTTTAGGCCGCGTTCGACGTCCAAACTCGGTAGCTCGAGATCTGAAGTATTGGGCTGTATGGCAAGATGGGGTTTATACATCGGCGCAATTTGACGAGTTCCGCCGGTCAACTTGATAATCAAGGCAATGGCGGCGTCCACATCAAACGGTTTGGCGATAAAGCTGGTCATGCCGGCGGCTTGCGCCAACTCTTGTTGTTCCATAAACGCGCCGGCGGTCAGCGCCACTATGGGGAGATCGGCTAAGGCCGGCATACGGCGGATGTGCTGGGTAGCTTCGTAGCCGTTCATAATCGGCATCTGCACATCCATCAGCACAATATCTATGGTGTTGTAATGCGTCTCCAGCCATTCAAGGGCCTGGCGACCGTGATGGGCCAATTCGACATGCGCGCCTTCACCTTCCAGAATACGTTGAGCCACCTCGCGATTGATGTCGCTGTCATCCACCACCAAGATGCGTAAGCCGGCAAGGCGCTGCTGGGCATGTTTAGGTCTAAGCGGCTCGCCGCCTTGGCGCACCCGTAATGCGCGTGCCACCGTGTTATACAGTGCCGAAGCGGTGACCGGCTTGGTCAGTAAGGCGTCTACGTGGCGCATGTCGCTGTGAGTCTGCAGGGCGTTACTAGCGTGAGCGGTGACCATAATGATAATTGGGTCGTGATGGTCCTTGAGTTCGTTGCGGATTTTATTGGCGACGGTGAAGCCGTCCATGCCCGGGGTTTTGTAGTCCAATAGCAGAACTTGATTGGGCTCTCGCCCCAGCAAGCGGCTTTGGATATGTTGAAGGGCGGCCGAGCCCGAACCGACCGCTGTTGAGTTCCAGCCCAGTCCGGCCACAATTTCCGCCAACACTTCGCGGGCAATCGGGTTGCCATGTGCGACCAATACCGGGAGATTCGCCATGTCCGGTGCGGCCAGCCAAGCGTCTCGGCCGCGTTCAAATTGCAAGTTAAACCAAAACTCGCTGCCGCTGCCCGGGATGCTGGTGACCTGCAATTCGCCGCCCATTGCCGCGATCAAACGACGGCAGATACTCAAGCCCAAGCCGGTGCCGCCAAATCGACGGCTCGTCGAACTGTCGGCTTGGGAAAAAGGCGAAAAAATGTCCTGCTGTATATCCGCCGGAATGCCGATACCGGTGTCGCGCACCGCAAATCTCAAGGTTATCTGCTGGTCGTCTTCGGCAACTACTGCGATAGCTAGTTCTACGTGGCCTTGCTCGGTGAATTTAATCGCATTGCTGGTCAGGTTAATCAACACCTGTTCCAACCGCAGTGCGTCACCGTAAAGTTGCTTGATTTTGCTGGGGGGCTGGGCGATGATCAGCTCCAGTTCTTTTTCGCCGGCGTTGGTGGACATAATGGTCGACAAATTATCCAGAACATCCCCCAGGCGAAACGGTGCGTGTTCGATTTCCAGCTTGTCCGATTCAATTTTGGAAAAGTCCAGAATATCGTTGATGATGCCCAACAGCGAACGTCCGGCCATGCGAATCTTGCTGACCAAATGGTTAGCATCGCCCGGCAATTCGCTTTTTTCCAGCAGATATGCCAAGCCCAGTATGGCGTTCATCGGGGTGCGAATCTCGTGGCTCATGTTGGCCAGGAATGCACTTTTGGCGCGGGTGGCGGCCTCGGCTGCGCCGCGAGCGGTTTCCAGCGATTGTTCGGCTAAGCGGTGCGGGGTGATGTCCGTGTAAGTCAGTAAGGTCCAGCCATTACTGATGGGTTGGCCGCAAATCTCCAGATAAATGCCATTGGCTTGCTGGCGTTCAAAACACACGGTTTCGCGCGCTGCCATCATATCGATGAAGCCGTTTAGGACGTCATCAAAAGTTCGATTCGGATAGTCGCCCCGGTCAAAATTGAAGCGAATGGCATCGGCAAAATACAGAGGTTCTTTTTTGCACAGATCGGAGGGATAACTTAAAAGTTTGCCAAACAAGCTGTTACGGAAAACGGCTTTATACGACTCGTCGTAGACCACCACACCGAAGGGCAGTACTTCTAATACTTCGTTGAGAAACTTGTTCAGGTCCTGGAGCTTTTGTTCGCGGGCTTTACGTTCGCGGTCATCCACCAAGGTGCTGGTCGAGTACTGGGCCTCGCCTTGAGCATTCCGGATCAAATCGCCGTTAACCAGAAATGGCCTGATACTGCCGTCCTTGCAAAAAAAATCGAACTCCAGATCACGCACGTGACCGGTACGCATAAACTCCGGAAAGTGACTTGCGAATAGTTTGCGGCTGTCGGGTGTCATGAACTCGGTAATTGGGTGGCCCAAATACTCATCGCTGGTATAGCCCAAAAGATCCAGCTCGGTTTGATTGACCCGTAAAATCGTTCCCTCGGGCGACAACGAGTGGTAACCGCAGGGCGCTTGGTTGTATAGATCGAAAAATTCTTTGGTCCTTGCTTCGACTTTATCTTCGAGTTCTTGCGTGAGTTGCTGTAGTACGTGTTCCGATTGTTTGCGGTCAGTGATGTCGATCACCACGCCGCGATAAAGCAGGAGTTCTCCGTGCTCGTCCAACAGCGGCTGGCCGCGCGACAGCAAATAG
>Ga0123388_1070996_pt1 | contig 28436 bp, 29 predicted proteins | sample T0HHNO3metaT_FD_89916 | JGI IMG/M metagenome (GOLD analysis project Ga0123388, IMG submission 89916) | Methane-oxidizing artificial microbial communities from Washington, USA to study methane cycling - T0-HHNO3 metaT (Metagenome... | ecosystem: Engineered > Modeled > Simulated communities...
AAAAAACGCTTAAAACTGATCTTTAGTTGATGAACTTGTAGGTTGGGTTACGACTGCATGGATGCAGAAAGTAGAGCAAAGCAGGAGCAATTGCCGACGACTGCACGGATGCAGAAGGTAAAGCAACGCACGGAGCGATTGCCAAACGTAGCGTAACCCATACTTAGTGCTTTGATGACGCATCACATGCACACCGGCCTACATAACCAACTCTTTATTCCCCTCCTTTATTTTTCTTACGGTAAATCACATTGAGCAAACGTCGAGTTGTAATAACTGGATTAGGCGCAATCACGCCTTTAGCTAACACGGTCTCGGAAACATGGGACGGTATTATTAATGGTAAAAGCGGTATAAGCCCAATTGATTCCTTTGATATTTCTTCTTTTGCCACCACCTTTGGCGGCGTTATAAGGAATTTTGATATTAGCCAATATATTCCCGAAAAAGATGCCAAACGTATGGATGGATTTATCCATTACGGTATTGCAGCGGGCTGTCAGGCGATTGAAGATTCAGGTATTGAAGTAACCGAAGCTAATGCTGAACGTATTGGCGTTGCTATCGGATCGGGTATCGGTGGTATTACCGGTATTGAAGAATGTTATGCCGTTTATGACAAGAGTGGCCCACGACGTATCTCGCCATTTTTTGTTCCAGGTAATATCATTAATATGATTTCAGGCAACCTTTCAATCAAATACGGATTAAAAGGTCCAAATTACGCCATTGTTACAGCTTGTTCAACAGGCACTCATAACATTGGCGATGCAGCACGTTTAATTAAATACGGCGATGCCGATGTCATGATTGCGGGCGGCGCTGAACGCTGCACGACATCACCGACGGCAATGGGCGGTTTTGCTTCGGCAAAAGCCTTGTCCCGCCGCAATGATGATCCGCAAGCCGCCAGTCGTCCCTGGGACAAAGATCGCGACGGTTTTGTGTTAAGCGATGGCGCCGGTGTTGTGGTTCTTGAAGAACTGGAACATGCCAAAGCGCGCGGCGCAAAAATTTATGCTGAATTGGTAGGCTTTGGCATGAGCGGTGACGCTTATCACATGACTACACCTTCACCCGGTGGCGAAGGCGCGGCGCGTTGCATGAAAAATGCCTTGCGTGATGCCGGTCTAAATGCCGATGCTGTCGATTACATCAATGCGCACGGCACATCAACACCAGCCGGCGACGTGGGCGAAACTCAGGCGATGAAAGCCGCATTGGGCGACCATGCCTATAAAGTTGCGGTTAGCTCGACAAAGTCGATGATCGGTCATTTGTTAGGTGCTGCGGGCGGTATTGAAGCGGTGTTGACCGCATTAAGCATCAAAAATCAAATTGCTCCGCCAACCATCAATCTGGAAAACCAAGATCCGGAATGTGATCTGGATTTTGTGCCGAATATCGCAAGAAACATGAAGATTGATGTAGCCATGTCCAATTCATTCGGTTTTGGCGGAACTAACGGCTCGTTGGTTTTTAAACGGTATGAGTAATTAGTTTTCAGTTAAAAAACTGAAAACCGTGAATCAAAAAAATGATTCTCATCAATGGTGAAAGCAAGGAGCATGTCGAAATAGCTGATCGCGGTTTTCAATACGGCGATGGATTATTCGAAACCATTGAAGTTAGAGACGGACAAGCGGTTTTTCTCGACCGTCATTTGAAACGGTTAAACTCAGGCTGTCAACGGCTTTATATTCCTTTTCCAGGTGCGGAATTATTAAGCTTTGAAGCCGGAGAGCTTTGTCGCCGATCGGCTGGTGGCAGGCACTCCGTTCGAGCCGTGCTTAAAGTCATAGTCACGCGCGGCTCGGGTGGGCGAGGTTATCGTCAGCCCGATGTCATTCAACCCACTCGCGTATTAAGTCTCCATCCCTATCCGGATTACCCGGAAATATACCGAGAGCAGGGCATAGCCGCGCGTTTTTGCGCCACCCGTTTAGGCTTGAATCCCACTTTGGCAGGCATTAAACACCTGAACCGGCTTGAACAAGTCATGGCGAGAGCTGAATGGAACGACCCGGCCATTCAGGAAGGACTTATGCTGGATGTCAACGATCACGTTATTGAAGGAACAATGACTAATCTGTTCTACATTAAAAATAACAGCCTTTATACGGCAGCGCTGGCTCAATCGGGCGTGGCCGGTATTATGCGCGGCATTATAATGATGATTTCAGCTGATCATGGCCTTTCAGTAATTGAACATGCATTTACCAAAGATGCGTTGTTATCGGCTGATGAAGTATTCGTCAGCAACTCGATTATCGGCATCTGGCCCATCAAGCAAATCGAAACTTCGCGTTTTTCAGTCGGCCCGCTGACACAGAGCATTCAAAGTTGGCTGGACAAATTTACCAGCGATGACTGCATGGAGGCGGGATGAAAAAGGTAGAACAATACCGAGCGTGGTTGTCTGGGCGCTTAACAAGGACCAATAAAATCATTGGCCTTGCCTTATTGGTCTTAAGCTTTGCGGGCGGCGCAGGCGGCTGGCTGTGGATGGATTATCAAAGCGCGTTGCACCAGCCGGCGCTGGTCGATAAAACGATATATGTAGAAATTGAAAAAGGCGACTCGCTGGATCGCATTATCGATAAGCTAGTAGCCCAACAACTGGCTGTTAAACCCTTCTGGTTTAAAGTCATCGCCTTTCAGGAAAATGCGCTCAAAAAACTTAAAACAGGGGAGTACGAGTTAACTTCAGGCTTAACTCTGCCGCAAATATTAGCGTTATTCGTGCAGGGAAAAACCAAGCAACACGCCATTACTTTTCCGGAAGGCTGGAGCTTTAAGGAAATACTGCATGAAATTGAGAAAAATCCCGATATTGAGCATACTTTAAACGGTGCCGGTTTTGGAAGCGTAATGGCCAAATTCAAGTCCGACATGCCGTCGCCTGAAGGTTTGCTTTTCCCCGACACCTATTTTTTTGAGAAGCATACCTCCGATACGTCTTTGTTAAAAAGAGCCTACGACAAAATGCAGCAGGTATTGCAACAGGAATGGCTTAACAAAGCGGAAGGCCTGCCGTTTAAAACGCCTTATGAAGCGCTGATTCTCGCCTCGATTGTAGAAAAAGAAACCGGGGCGGCTGCTGAAAGGCCTTTAATAGCCGGTGTGTTTATCCGCAGGCTGGAACAGAACATGTTGTTGCAAACCGATCCTACCGTCATTTACGGAATGGGCGAAAGTTATCAGGGTGATATTAAATCCAAAGATTTGACTACAGCTACACCGTACAACACTTACGTTATTAGCGGCTTGCCGCCTACGCCGATTGCGATGCCGGGACGCGATGCACTTTATGCCGTCCTGCATCCCGATAAGGGCGACAGCCTTTATTTTGTCGCTCGCGGCGACGGAACGCATGTGTTTTCAGCGTCCTTAAAAGACCATAATTTAGCCGTTGACAAATTTCAAAGGAATAAGAAATGATCCGAGGGAAGTTTATTACACTGGAAGGCTGTGAAGGGGTTGGCAAGACCACCAATATGGCGTTTATCAAAGACTACTTAGAGCAACATAACATTTCTGTTGTTGTTACGCGCGAACCCGGCGGTACCCAGCTTGCCGAAAAAATACGCCAATTATTGCTGGATAACAAAAGCGAGACCATTTCAGAGCAGGCCGAATTATTGATGATGTTTGCGGCCAGAGCCCAGCATATCAAACACGTTATTGAGCCGGCTTTGGCGCAAGGAAAATGGGTGCTTTGCGATCGGTTTACCGATGCCACATACGCCTATCAGGGCGGCGGACGGAACATGAAAATCAGCACCATAAAATGGCTGGAAAACCTGGTGCAAGGCACATTAAGACCTGATTTGACCTTGCTATTGGATGCACCGATTGAAATAGGCATAGCGCGGGTCAGAGAACGCGGAGCGCTTGATCGTTTTGAATTAGAAAAAATCAGTTTTTTCGAAAATGTCAGGCGGGCTTATTTATTGCAGGCCGAACTATACCCCGAGCGCATCAAACTGATCAAAGCCAACCAACCGTTAATCGATGTGCAAAGAGCTATTACCGATGTCATTCGCACTTTACTCGGTTTGTGCGCCCTGAATTGCCCCACGTTCTCCAGGCATGGCATCGTAAAGTGACTGTGTCTAACCGGTTATTGCCCTGGCAGCAGCATCAGTGGGAGCATCTGTGCAGTTATATTGCGCAGGAACGCATTCCCCAAGCGTTACTCATTACCGGCAATAAGGGGCTGGGAAAACAGCAGATGGCCAATCAGTTCGCCGTCGCTCTGCTTTGCGCAACACCGCAGGCCAACGGCATGGCTTGCGGTGTTTGTAGCAGCTGTTTGCTGGTTAATGCCGAAACTCACCCCGATTTTATTCAGGTGCAGCCCGAGGAACCCGGCAAAGGCATCGGTATCGGACAGATACGCAGCCTGATTACCCGGTTAACTTTAAAGCCCCAGTTTGAAACGTACCGCGTTGTTATCGTCAATCCAGCCGACAAGATGAACAATGCTGCGGCTAATGCATTCTTAAAATGCCTGGAAGAGCCGACCGAGCGCACCGTCATCATCTTAATCACCGAAAAACCGGCCAAGTTACCTGCGACTATTATCAGCCGTTGCCAGAAACTGGCCGTAGTGACACCTGATAAAGAAACTGTAGTCGAGTGGCTGGCCAAGACATTGCAAAGTAAATCCCCCCTTTTACAAAGGGGGGATTTACTTTGCAATGTCTCTTTAGCGCAAGGAGCGCCTTTACTGGCATTGGACTATGCCAATGATGAGACATTAACGTTACGTAATGAATGTTTCAATGCCTGGATGGCAATAGCAAAACAGCTTAAATCTCCGGTCATTATTGCCGAAGACTGGCACAAGCTACCGGCATCGCCGTTAATATTCTGGATTACATCATGGATTATCGACTTGATTAAGTGTTCATATCACACCAAGGTCGAAAATTTATATAATCCGGACTTAAGTGAACCGTTGCAAGGCCTGTCCCAACGACTAGAATTAAAAGGACTTTATAAGTTGTATGATCTATTATTGGCAGGCCGCCAACGACTGGATACCCAGATCAACAAGCAGTTATTGTTTGAAGAAATTTTAATACAATGGCACGAACTTAACCGGAGTAAATGACCATGGCAGATGCAGGGCCCGGACAAGGCATATTGTCCCTTTCAATTAAAGATAAAAACGCTTTGTATGCAGCCTACATGCCTTTTGTCACTAACGGCGGGCTGTTTATTCCGACCAACCGTGAATATGAAATGGGGCAGGAAGTCTTCATGCTGCTCAATTTGATGGACGAAACCGAACGGTTGCCGATAGCCGGAAAAATAATCTGGATAACGCCGCCCGGTTCGGAAGGTTACAGAGCCAGCGGCGTTGGCGTACAATTTAGCGATCAGGACGGCGGCGTGTCACGCAACAAAATAGAAAACTATCTGGCCGGTGCTTTAGAGGGTGACCGTTCGACGCATACTATGTAAACAAGACAAAAGACAAAAGGCGAAAGGCAGACACATTGACGCTCAGGTTTTTTCGCCCTTAGCCTTTCGCCTGCTTTTATATTTCAAAGATTATTCATGTTAATAGACTCCCATTGTCATCTGGATCGTATCGATCTGGCCCCCTATCAAAATGATTTTGCCTGTTTCATGCACGAAGCGGCAAACAGCCAAATTGAACACCTGTTATGTATCGCGATAGATTTGGAAGCTTATCCGGCAATGCTGGATTTGGTGACTCCTTATCCGCAAATATCCGTGACCGTGGGTGTGCATCCTAATGTCCAGGATGGTCAAGATCCCAGTGTTGAAGAACTCATCGCTTTAGGCCAACCCGACAAAGTTATCGGCATAGGCGAAACCGGCCTGGATTATTTCCGTAGCGAAGGCGATTTAAGCTGGCAACACCAACGTTTCAGAAATCATATTAACGCCGCAAAGGCGTTGAAAAAACCGTTGATTATCCACACCCGCGAAGCCAAACACGATACGCTACGCATGCTGGAAGAAGAGGGGGCAAGTGAAGTAGGGGGGATTATTCATTGTTTTACCGAAGACTGGGAGTTTGCCAAAAAAGCCTTGGATTTGAATTTTTATATTTCCTTTTCCGGCATCGTCACCTTCAACAGCGCCAAGGACATCCAGGAAGTCGCCAAAAAAGTACCCGCCGACCGCTTTCTTATTGAAACCGACTCGCCCTATCTGGCCCCCGTACCCTTCCGCGGCAGACCCAACTATCCAACCTACGTACGCTACGTTGCAGAAAAACTGGCAGAATTGCGCGGAACGACAATCAATAAAATTGCAGAGACATCGACTGAAAATTTTTACAGATTATTCAAGTTTGCGCAGTCTTAAATTATCGTAGGCCGGAATAAGACCACCCAAGCATAGCGCGAGGTGGCGTTTCCGGCGAGTTTGGGTGGTGTTTGCCGGAAACACCGATTCTCGCTATCGCTCGAACCGGCTTATTCCGGCGTACAGGACTAATTGCAGAATCAGGACAGGGTTGTAAACCAATCATCCTGATTGGCGCCTAATGCTTTCAGTACGGTTGGGCATTGAAAAAGAACATAACGCCCCCTATCGGGCTTCATCGTTCGCGTCTTCACGGATGGCAGTCAGTCGTTCAAGTAGTTGCGGTAACGCCGTTTGCATCGTCTCCCACAACATCAAGGTCAATGTCGAAGTAATCATGCGCGATGCGGTTGCGTATACCCTTCATGCTTCGCCACGGCACGTCAGGATGCTGGTCGAGAAATTTGCTGTAGTCTTTGAGCCGTTTGGTGGCGGCCTCGCCGATGATGACGAGGTTCAGGATCACCGCTTGCTGAGTGCGCTTGTCGGCAATAAAGTCCTTTTTACATAAGCCCTCTGTGTAGCTGCAAGCTTGCTGTGCGGCTTCGAGCATGTGGTCTAAGTAGTCGGGGAGACGGTTTTCATTCATATCAACAGAGCCTCCGCAAGCACTTGATCGCGGAACTTCAGCGGCAGATCGCCGGGCGTCAGTAAATCGACCGGGACGCCGAGCAGTTCTTCCAGTTCAACCTGCAAGCCACCAAGATCGAATAAAGTGGCACCGGGCAATGTATCCACCAGCAAATCAAGGTCGCTGCCGTCTTGATCGTCGCCATGCAGGACAGAACCGAACACGCGAGGATTTGCGGTATGGAAGCGGCCTGCCGCTTCGCGCACCGCGTCTCGTTTCAAGTTAAGTGCAATGGAAAGTTTCATAAGTTAATCATATCAGAACGGGTATAAGCGCACGAACAATTCGCGAGTGTTCATTTTGGGAGGGCAAGTCGGACGGGGTGTGTTATTTTCGTTCGCAAAATTTCTCGCCTGATTCAGGGTGTAGGGCGGTTTCGCGCCAGCAAACCGCCAATCAACGCACAACGCCGATGACAGTCTGCCGCAGTTGCGGCGGATTGCCTAACGGCGAATCCACTCTACAAATAATTCGTCTTATAGCTTTACAGGAGTATTTTATTCGTGAGTACAGGTATCGGCGCTTTAGGTGACGCACAATATCCAATACAATCGAACATAAAAAATCTCCGCTTGGAAAAATCCGAGTGGGAATCAGGTTCAAGGCTCCGTTTGTGGCGGATTGCTAGCGCGAATCCGCCTTACAGCGTTGGGCATCACTTCTTCGCTCCGTTCGTTGCTTTTTCATTCCGAGCATCAATGGCTGCCAGCTTTCCTGGAGGAAGTTGGTTGTACATCTCCTGCACAGATTTAGGGTGTGTAATCATTTGGTCAGCAATGGCATTTACCAAGCCGAAGAGACGTAGCGCTGTATCACGGTCATCCTTGAAGTCGATTGTTCCCGGATGAACGGCTTCATTGCCTATGACTCGAACCACGTCGAGAGCTTTCTGTACAAGAGGATTCAACCCTTTGGAGATTAAACTGGCAATGTCATCATCAATGTTCTTGCCCTTTTCACCAAGATGGGCGCAAAGCTTTTGAATGACTAGCCGCATGAGCGCAGCAGCACCACGCGGTGAACTACCCACAATAGATCGGGCCTCTTCAAAATCCGCAATAAGTTCTTGGGGTAAATCGATGTTGGGGACGGGGCCGACGCGTTGGCCGGGGAATACCAAGTTGCCATGCACCCAAACAGCAATTTTCTTGCAGTTGTAGCACTCGCTCAGATGAAGATTACCAACATCGTTGTATACATATGCGCCGTTTTGGTTTCGATCCAGAAGGATTAGCCCTGCGAGTATTTTGTCTACCCACAGCAGTAGCCGCTCTTTATGCTTCGCTTCAAGATCCTTTGCATTTGAGATTCTCTCTCGTGTTTCAGCATCTGGAATCGATGGGACACGTTCTTTTTCGCCGACCTGAGACGCGTGTAGCTTGTACCAGTGCTGTGTGGTAAATGCCCCACAATGAGGGCAATCGAATGCCGTAGCCGAAATTGAAGGTGGATTTGGAGCTTTACTCATAATTACTCTCTATGCTCATTTCGCAATTGAGTTTGTGGGGCCTAACGTGGAGCTAAGGGGCTGCGCCGCTTTTGCGCAGTCCCGCTTGAGCGCAGGGTTAGAGTGCCGAACCTTAGATAAATCATTTTTTATTCTCCTTTTGTAACGAAGAACCGCACCACGGACAAAACTTTATCTCAATAAAGGAAGAGCCGTCATCGTGAACAATAAGCCCATATTTGCGCGGGCGCGACTTGAAGAAAACGACGTTATCTGGACACGCGAAAACGTCAGGGTGTTCTGAGCACTTGAGGTTTGCCCAGTAGTTCATAGTTTCGCAGCAGTGGGTTGCCATAGCGCTCTAACGTTTTAGAGCTAAGCACCGCTTCTCTGTGAACTTCAAAGTATCAACAGTTCTTTTGGTCATCTTAGCCCTCTTTTAAAAAAATCAAGCTCAGATGAAGCGTGTGCTTGAGCGAGGCGTTAGGCCACGCGACTGGACGATCTCTGATATACAAAAAGCCGCCAAGTTTTGCAAAACGCCGGTTTGTTTAGCGAAGTAGACGCGGTGCATCAACGTTGTTAGTTATGCACCGCGTCTACTTCGCTAAACTAATAGCATTTTTTGCGGAGATTGGCAAATTTTTGTTTAAAATCAACACGATTGCCCAATCGTGGAGCTTAACGTTAAGTAGACACCTTTTTAGGTGTATATTAAATTTCAATCGCAGGTGTATAACGCAACTCCTGAGAACCGTTAGGCAAGATACTATATATGTTGAAGCATTGATAGCAACCTTTTTACGCAAATAAGAATACACCTCCGGAACTTTCTTATTCTGGGATTAACCAACAACCCGACCAATCAACTCCCCCAACTTAACCTCCTTCCCCGCTTTAAACTCGGCATCCCACTCCGCCTTATCCTTGCCAAACAAAACAATAATCGTAGACCCCATATTAAACCGTCCCATTTCTTCGCCGATTTTCAATGTCGGCGCATCATCATCGCCATATTGCCAATTTTGCACTGTGGTAATGCTAGGCGGCGTGACCACTCCATGCCAAACAGTCTCTACGCTGGACACGAAGATTGCGCCAACCAGTACCAAAGCCATCGGGCCAACTTCCGTATCAAATATGGCGGCGACACGCTCGTTTCGGGCGAATAATCCGGGTACGGAATTAACGGTGGCCCCATTGACGCTAAACAAACGGCCGGGAATATGCACCATTTCCCTTAAGGTGCCAGTCAGCGGCATGTGCAAGCGATGATAGTCTTTGGGCGACAGGTAAATAGTGGTAAATATGCCGTTATTAAACGGTTCGGCGCGGTCTGCATCGCCGCCCAGCAAGTCGGTCGCGGTAAAGCTTTTGCCTTTGGCCTGGAATATTTGGCCGTCGGTAATGTCTCCGGCTTGGCTGACTGCGCCGTCGGCTGGGCAGACGATCGCGTTTCTTTCGCTGCTGAGCGGTCTAACGCCGGGTTTTAGTTCACGGGTAAAAAAGTGGTTAAAGCTCTTGTAGGCATTGATGTCCGGCTCCCGCGCTTCATCCATGTTGACCCCGTAATGCTTGATGATCTGCTTGATAAACAGGTTTTTCCAGGTCTTGTTTTCGCAGTGGGTCAGTTTGCTCATCAGGCTGGACAGTGCGTGATGAGGTAAAACGTATTGGGGCAGGGTGGTCAGGGCTTCTTTAAAATTCATGGCTGGTAATTGTCGGGTGTTTTGCCGCTTAAGAAATACGCAAACGCGATAATTTCCGCGACGGCAACGTAGAGTTCATTGGGGATTTCATCGCCTAACGGAATTTGAGCCAGAATTCTTGCCAGTTCCGGCTCGGTTTGTAGCGGTATTCCGTGGAGTTCGGCGATTTGCAGGATTTGTTCTGCGGTAAGACCCGAGCCTTTGGCGGTCACCTTGGGTGCATTTTTGCCGTCGTATTTTAATGCGACGGCAATGTCCGAGGTGTAGTAGGTCTTAGCCATGATGCCTTACGGCAGCGTAACCAGTTCCGGCGCTTGCCAATCGGGATTTCTGTGTTCCACAACAACGGTGGTATAGATGCCGCCGCGCACATTGAATTCAGCGCGGATGCGCATGAAATTGGGTGCTATGGCTTTAACGATGTCATCAAGGATTTCATTGGTGACCGCTTCATGGAACGCGCCTTGATCCCTGAATGCCCACATGTACAGCTTAAGCGCTTTGAGTTCTACGCACAGCGCGCCGGGTACGTATTCGATCTGGATGGTGGCAAAATCCGGTTGGCCTGTTTTCGGACACAGGCAGGTGAACTCGGGTACATCAATGCGGATAGTGTAATCACGACCCGGTTGCGGGTTGTCGAAAGTTTCCAGATCTTTGCTTGGTTGTGTTGTCATCTTCTGCTTATATTAAAGGTGGTGTGTATATCGAAAGTAGGCTTTAGGCGAAAAAATTCGATACTCGGCTAATTATCGTTAATAATAGTCAGTTATTTTAATTCAACTGTTGGGATATTCATACCAGTACTATGAAACTTGAAAAAATCAAACTTTCGGGTTTTAAATCCTTTGTTGATTCAACGGTCATACCGATTAGCGGTAATTTGACCGCCATTGTCGGGCCTAATGGTTGCGGCAAATCCAATATTATCGATGCTGTGCGCTGGGTGATGGGCGAAAGTTCAGCCAAACATTTGCGCGGCGGCAGTATGGCTGATGTGATTTTTAACGGCTCGTCGGGACGCAAACCGGTCAGCACGGCTTCTGTCGAGCTGGTTTTTAATAACACCGACAGCAAGCTGGGCGGCGAATATTCGCAATACGATACCATCGCGATCAAGCGCCAAGTCAGTCGCGACGGCACTTCCGTGTTCATGCTGAACGGTTCGCGTTGCCGCCGTAAAGACATCACCGACATATTTTTGGGCACCGGTCTGGGATCGAGAAGTTATGCGATTATCGAGCAGGGCACTATTTCCCGCATGGTCGAAGCCAAGCCGGATGATTTAAGGGTTCATATCGAGGAAGCGGCGGGTGTGTCCAAATACAAGGAACGTCGCAGCGAAACCGAAACCCGGATGAAACACACCCGCGAGAACCTGGAGCGGCTTGATGATCTGCGCGACGAAGTTGAAAAACAAATCAAGCACCTGCAAAAGCAAGCCGAAAAAGCCGAAAAATATACCGAGCTTAAAAAGCAGGAACGCCAATATCGATTAGAGTTGTTGGCGATGCGTTGGAATACCTATCACCAAGCCGCGAAACAACTGGATGCAAAATTGCAGGAAGTGGCTCACGAGCATAACCGCTTGTTTGTAGAGCTGCGGGACATCGATAACAGCATCGAAGCGAAACGCGCCGACCATAAAGCCCAGCAACAGCAGACCAATAGCTCTCAGGGCGATTATTATCAGATCGTCGCCGAAGTCAGCGGTCTTGAGCAGACTATCAAGCACAGCGAAAGCAGCCGCGAACAAACCACTATCGAAATTAATCGTTTGCGCCAGCAGGCCGACCAGTCGTTAGCAGAACTCGAAGCTGATATGCAGCAGCTGGAAGAAATTAAAGCCGCTTTGTTTGAAGCGGAAGAAGCGTTGATTGTCGCCGAGGAAAGGCAGGAAGACGTTTTATATAACCAGCAGGAAGTGCAGCAGCAAAAAAGCGCGTGGCAGGAGCAATGGGAAACCTACCGCACGACCAGTTCAAGTTATAAAGAACAGGCCGAGGTGCAGCGGGTAAAAACCGTGCAGTTGGAAAACCAGAATCGCCAGTTGCAAATCCGGCTGGATAAGTTGCACGGCGAGCGTAGTGAGCTGGAGTCCAGCGACTTGCAAAGCGAGATTGAATCGCTGGATACGGGCATCGAAATCATTGAAACACAGCGCGCCGATCTTCATCAGCAGCTTGAAGATTTGCATCAGCAGATACGCGAGCAGCGGCAACAGATCAAGCAGTATCATGACGGGTTGCATACGCACCGCTCGGAAATGCAAAGCGTCAAAGGCAAAATCACCTCGCTGGAATTATTGCAGCAGCATGCGATGGGTAAAGATAATAAACACCTGAGCGCATGGCTGGAGTCCGTGGATTTGGTCGAAAACCGGCGACTTGCCGAGTTTCTGGATGTGCAGGCTGGTTGGGATACGGCGGTTGAAACGGTGTTGGGCAGTTACCTTGAGGCGATTTGCATAGAAAGCGCCGACCAGGTTATTCCGGGCTTGCAGCGTTTGACGGATGAATCGGTAATGCTGGTTGAGACCAAATCTGTGGGGGCGACTTCAGTCGCCGAGCCGGTAGAATGGGCGACTGAAGTCGCCCCCACAAACTTGCTGGATAAAGTAAAAGCGCCGTGGGATTTAAGCAACCTACTGTCCGGTGTTTACTGCGTCGATGATGCCGAAACGGCGAGAACTTTATCCGCCCAATTAAAACCGCATGAATCGGTAATTACCCCCGACGGCACCTGGTTCGGTTCCGGCTGGATAAAAATAATCCGCGCCAAAGACAGTAAAACCGGCGTGTTGCAGCGCGAAAAAGAATTGCGCCTGTTAAAGCAGCGTCAGGAAGAGCTGCATATCCAAATCGAAGCGTTTGAAGACCAGCTGGAAACTGCCGAAACCGGCTTGAAAGATGCGGAAGTCACGCGCGAATCGATTCAGCAACAGGACAATAGCCTGGGAAGCGAGCTGTCGGTAAAAAGCGCTGAATTCAGCGCGCATTCGGCCCGGCTGGAACATCAGCAACGCCGTCTGGAGCAGGTCTGTAACGATATTGATGAGTTAAGCCGCGAGACCGCCGATAATGCCGAGACTATCGCCGAATACCAGCTGTTGTTGGAACAGGCTGAGCAGAGCATGGAACAGCAGGAGCAAAACAAGCACAGTCTGGAGACGTTAAATCAGGAGCTGCAATCCGAGCAACAGCGTGTCGACCAATCCGCCAATGAAGCCAGACAGCAGGTTTACAGCATCAAGGCGCAGATTGAATCGCTACGATCTTCCGAAACCTTAACGGGTAAACAGCTGGAGCGTTTGCGGCTGCAACATCAACAATCGGTTGAACGCATTGCCGATCTGGAGCTTAATCTGCACCAAACACTGACCCCGATGGATGAGGAAAAAAAGCAGCTGGAGCAGATGGTTGTGGACAAGGAACAAATGGAGACGCGTTTGAAGAAACAACGCCAGCTTCAGGAAGACCTCGAAGCGGAAATAACCCGCTTATCCGAGGAACACATCCGGGTGCAGCGAGCCTTGGAAAAGCAAAAAGAAGCGCTGGATACGATCCGTTTTGAATTGCAGGAAAGCAAAGTGCGCCAGCAAACCGTCAACGAGCAGCTTAAAGAAATCGATGCCGATGTCGAGCAGGTGCTGCAAAGCTTGCCGCAACAGGCGGAAGAAAACAGCTGGAAAAGAACGGTCGACGACTTATTGGCTCAAATCGAAAGATTAGGTACCATAAACCTGACCGCCATTGAGGAATACAAGGCACAGTCCGAGCGGATGAATTTTCTTAACGAGCAACATGCCGATTTAATAGAAGCGTTGCAGACTCTGGATCAGGCGATCAGCAAGATCGATAAAGAAAGTCGGCTGCGCTTTAAAGAAACATTCGATAAAATAAACACCGGTTTGCAGGAAAAGTTCCCGAAATTATTCGGGGGCGGTCATGCTTATCTGGAATTGACTGAACAAGACGAGCTGGAATCGGGCGTAAACATTATTGCCAGACCTCCCGGTAAGAAGAATAGCTCCATTCATTTGTTGTCGGGTGGAGAGAAAGCATTAACGGCGGTCGCCTTGGTGTTCTCGATTTTCGAACTTAATCCGGCGCCTTTTTGTTTGCTGGACGAAGTCGATGCGCCGCTGGATGATGCTAACGTTGGGCGGTTTTCAAAAATGGTTGAAGAGATGTCTGCATCTGTGCAGTTTTTGTATATTTCCCACAACAAAGTGACAATGGAAATTGCAAAACAGCTGGCAGGTGTTACTATGAAAGAGCCGGGCGTGTCCCGGATGGTCGCAGTTGATATTGAAGAAGCAGTGAGTCTGGCGGAAATCTAATGGATAAAGAAATATTAAGAATTGTAATTATTGCGACCGGTATGGTTGTCGTTATCGGTATGTTGGTCTGGGCTTATATAAAAGATAAAAAAGCACGGGAAGACCTGGAATTTTACGATGACGATTCGGATGAATCATTGGCGGCGGATGCCTCCGTTGACACAGAGGATGACTTTGATATTATCCCGCTGGGAGCGGCTAAAGGTAATGTCGGCGGTCATCAGGCTCATGACAAAGCGGACCGATATTATGATGAAGATGAAGACGAAGATTACTATGAACAGGATGACGACGTAGAGCCGCCGCCACGCGCCGCCGCACCGGCGATTATTCAGTTCAGCATTATCACCAAGGCGGACGAAGATTTTAACGGCGCTGATTTGGTTGAAGCTTTTAAAATGGTCGGGCTTGAATACGGCAGTTTGAAAATATTCGAACGCCTGGACGCTAACCGGCTGGTCGATTTTGGCGTGGCCTGTATTGTAGAGCCGGGCACGTTTCCGGATAAGGATTTAGAAAACTTTTATTGCCCCGGCATCGTGTTTTTTATGCAGCCCGAAGCATTGGATGATGCACCGGCCGTTTTTGACGACTACATAGAGACAATCAACCTGCTGGCCGAGAAATTGGACGGTGTGGTGCTTGATCATAGAAGACAGCCGTTGACCGACGCGACTGTGCAATCCATTCGGCAGAGTTTGTGATTTCGATGGATGCAGGTTTAAGTTATGCATAGTCATTAAACTTAAGACATAACACCAAGAAGACACGAAGTTTTTTACCCTGTTTTTCTCGGCACATGCTTCGCTGCTCCTGCGTGGCTTTACCTTCTGTATCCATGGAGTCGTTTGTGCTGGTTCCCAAGCTCCAGCTTGGTAACCCGGATCGCGAAGCTCTCGGCAACTGCTCCTGCATTGCTCTACCTCCCCCATCCATGGGGTCGTAGCTTCGCGAGACAGGAAGCTAGAGCTTCCAACACTGAATTCCCAAGCTGGAGCTTGGGAACTAGCGCATTCTTCAGCGCAATCCTTAATTTCCGTTCAGATTATTCACGATGCCATCTCTCAGCAATACGCAGTTAGAGCTTCTTAAAGAAGCCGACCTTGAATCCCTCCACTTGTCACCTGAGCTGATTGCTCAAATCGCAACGCAGGCCAATCCCCAGAACCTGACCGATGAGCAGCTGCTTGAGTTTTTGCAAGTTTGCAACGCGCTGTATCGAGGCGGCGAACCATTTATTTCCGATGCGGATTACGACTTTGTTTTCCTGGCGGAATTGCAAAAACGCCATCCGCACCATCCCTATTTAGAGACCGTCGAACCGGAAGTCGTCGCTGTCGGCAAGACCGTCACTTTGCCGGAGCCTATGCTCTCGACCGAAAAAACCTATAGCCAAAGCGGTATCGAAAAATGGCTGTCCCGACTGGAAAAAGCCGCCGAAGACTGTGACGCGGATTTTTCCACGCTGATGATCCGCGCCACGCCCAAGCTGGACGGCTATGCGGCTTACGACGACGGAAAACTGCTGTACACGCGCGGCGACGGCCGAAAAGGCACCGACATTAGTCGGGTTTTCGAGCGCGGCTTGAAAGTCGGCGGCAACGGCAAAAGAGGACAGGGCGCAGGCGAAATCGTGGTCAGTCAGACTTATTTCAACACTCATCTGGCCGAGTATTTTGAAAACTCCCGAAACTTCCAGGCCAGCATCATCAAAGAAAAAGACCTGGAACAACACGCTTTGGAAGCCATCCAAAACCATGCGGCAGTTTTTTTTCCATTCTCCCAGTTGCCTGATTGGAAAGGCACGGCCGCCGAAGTGCTGGCCGATTTCGACCACGTTATCGAAACTGTTTACACGCTGGTCGATTACGATGTGGACGGCGTTGTTTTTGAGCTGGTCGGCAATGAACAGATAAAAAAATATCTGGGCGCAACGCGGCACCACCACCGCTGGCAGATCGCCTATAAAAGCAATGTCGAAACCGCCGAAGTGATCGTGCTGAAAGTCACTCCGCAAACCTCCCGTTCCGGCCGGGTTAATCCGGTTGCAGAGCTAACGCCGACCAAACTGAGCGGTGCGGTGATTTCGAGAGCGACGGCGCATCATTACGGCATGGTCAAGGAGCTGGGTATCGGTGTCGGCACACTGATTGAATTAACGCGCTCAGGCTTGGTGATACCCAAAATCGAGCGGGTCATTATCCCAAAAGAACCGCAAATTCCCGAACATTGCCCCAGTTGCGGCAGCGAACTGGTTTGGGACAGCGATTACCTTTATTGTCTGAACACCACGAAATGCCCCGCGCAAATTGAAAACACCATCGAGCATTTTTTCAGAACCCTGGCAAATGTCGACGGCTTTGGGGGGAAAACGGTAGAAAAACTCCATGCTTGCGGCATCAACTCGGTCTATGCCGTTTATCAGCTGGATATGGCGCAATTGCAAGACATGGGTTTTGGCGACAAAACTGCGCAAAACCTGCTGGATCAATTGCAACGCAGTAGAACCGAAGCCATTGAAGACTGGCGTTTTCTGGGCGCTTTCGGCATTCACCGGATGGGGCTGGGCAATTGCGAACGCCTGCTGCAACACCATCACCTGATGGATATTTTCAATCTGACCGTTGAAGATGTGATTAATATCGAAGGCTTTGCCGAGAAAACCAGCGCCGCCGTGGTTGAATGTCTGGCAAAAATAAAAACCGATTTTATGCAACTTCACCAGCTGGGTTTTAATTTAATTCAAACGCCGTTAATCGCCGAGCAGCAGCAAAACATCAGCCCGATTTCCGGCAAGACCATCGTCTTTACCGGCACCATGGTTCACGGCAAGCGTGATGACATGAGCAAGGAAGCCAAGCGTTTGGGCGCAAAAGTGGGTGCGTCAGTCACCGGGAAAACCGATTTTCTGGTCACTGGGTCGGATGTGGGTGCGGCAAAAATCGCTGCTGCTACCGAAAAGGGTGTGCGGGTTATTAGTGAAGAGGAATATTTGATGTTGTTAATGGAGTGAATTTTTGGGTGGGTTAAGGGTGTCGTATTTGTTTGTACGGCATGTCTTGTTGCTGTGAAGTTGTTCTGAATAAAAATAAATAATTAGATGAATTTGTGAAGAATATACGAACAATTAAATTTTTTATAAGACGATCTGTGTTGTAAATATTACGTTAGGTGCTGAAATCGTATGAATACAAAGTACGTTCTGGAAGTATGCGACACAGCAGGCGAACACAAGCCCGTCGCCAAGTTTGAGTCGAACTCGCCGTTCCATGCTGTAAGTCCAGGAGAGCGATTCGATGACGTTGGTTGGGACCGCTTGGACAATGTTGGTGTTATAGCTTCTCCCGATGCCCCAAAGCGATACACGGTTCATTCAATCAAGCATGTCGTTTACACCCAAGCAGGCTCTCTGGTAGTCAAGTACTGCCTGAATCTTTCCCCATTTGAAGGCCCGAGTTCTCCAGTATGGGGTGACGACTAAGGCGTTGGCCCAGTCTAGGAGTCCTGTAAGGTTAGGCATGCTCTTTTCATGCCCCATACGCATCAACTTGGGAAAATTAAGACAAAAGCCTTGAATCTCCGGCATGATAATGCTAATAAGGCGATGTATTACCGCTCATCTACGATTCTTTTTTGCCGTGAAGATTTTTCTTGGTGGTGAGTAAAAATGAGTAACTATTGGGATGTTCTTTCATGGAAATCACCTCAGTTGATGTATATGAGTGGGCTATTGCCTCTAACCATCCGAGCTGAGCAAATTGACGCTCTCAGCCGCGTAGGCCGCGTATGTTTTTATGCCCGGTATTCCTGTCGTTAGATATAACGACGGATTTTTTTTAAGATGATTGTACTTCGGAGATGAATCGGTTTACATCACTTATCTACAACAATGCAATCAACTCAAGCGTGCCATAAAAATGGGGCGAAGATCGTATGCCGCCACGCAAGATGCAAGTCACGCTGTTTTCCTGCAAATATTTATAGAACACTTCGTTTGAAAACCGTACAGTAGTTGAAGATAACAATGCCGGATTTCAACGCCCTTGCTTCGCCGACAATAAAACCAACTGTCCGTTTTTATCAATGGCACCCTTCTAAATAGTAGGATTTTTCAATAACCGGCACTTCGAGTGCGGGCAGGCCGAATTCCAGCAGCAAAGACAAGCTGGGGAAAAAGCATGGATATTGGAGTTGCCGTATTTAAACGGCAGTGGAGTGATCTTCCCACGGCTTGATTATGACGCCGTGGGAGAGGGGGCGTTCTTACTTTTTACGCCTTTTGTCTTTTGCCTTTTCAATTTCCTTGGCCAAATACCCTGAGGCATTAACCGGGATAGTATCGGCGGTCAAAATAGCACCTAACTCGCTCATCGCTTTGAGATAAACCTTGCGCTTAAAATACACCACGTCTTTAAGCGGCTCCCAGTAATCCACCCAGCGCCAGTCATCAAATTCCGGTTTGGCGCACTGATCAAAACGCACATTGGATTCATGCGTTATCAAGCGCAACATATACCAGATTTGCTTTTGGCCTATGCATAACGGGAGGGAATTCTTGCGTATATAGCGCTCTGGCAGCTGGTATCTCAGCCAATAGCGGGTACGCCCAAGCACCTGGACATGCTGCTGTTGCAGTCCCGTTTCTTCGCACAACTCTCGATACATCGCCGCTTCTGGGTCTTCATTCGGATTTATCCCGCCTTGCGGGAATTGCCATGAGTTTACACCCATTCGTTTTGCCCAAAACACGCGACCCTCGTCATTGCAAAGGATGATCCCGACATTGGGCCGGTATCCTTTAGAGTCAATCATGTTAAAACCTGTGTTTTTACCTTTCCTAGTTCTTTAATCTTGCTGATGGTAAAATTATTAAAGAGAGGTCAGTAATTTAAATTAATGACAGCATTGTTCCATAAATAAAGTGCAGATGCCATAGCGCACAGCTCTTTTTAATTACTCAAGACAGGATTAACCGTGAGCTTAGCGATTTTTGATTTGGATAACACGCTGATTGCCGATGACAGCGACTATTTATGGGGACAGTTTCTTGTAGACCAGGGCATCGTTGATAAAAGTTACTATGAAAGCGCCAACGCCAAATTCTACGATGACTATAAACACGGCACTTTGGATATTGTCGAGTTTCTCCGCTTTTCACTACAACCTTTGGCCGACAACGACCCCGATCAACTTTATCAGTGGCGGGCGCAATTTATAGAAGAAGCCATCAAACCGCTATTGTTAAAACCTGCGCTGCAGCTGATCGCCAAACATAGAGACCGGGGCGATACCTTGCTGGTCATTACCGCAACCAACCGCTTTGTTACCGAGCCGATAGTCCAGCTGTACGGCATTGAAAACTTATTGGCGACCACGCCGGAATTTATCGATGGCCGATATACCGGCGGCTTTAACGGCATCCCCTGTTTTCAGGAAGGCAAAGTTAAGTTGCTGGAAGACTGGTTAAAGGGCTCAACCGAAACCATGCAGGGTAGCTGGTTTTACAGCGATTCACATAACGATCTGCCGCTGCTCAAGCGGGTAGACCATCCGGTCGCGGTCGATCCAGACGAAAAGCTGACCGAATTTGCCGACGCTGCCAACTGGCCGATCATCAGCCTGAGAAACGGCCAATGTCCGACGCATCATTTTCATAAATAGAAAACACGGCAACATAGATGTGTGTTGCCCGTTCCTAAATTACTGCCTGGTACCACAATGACGATTATGACTTTCCCAACCATAGAATCTTTTGTCGGCAATACACCTCTTGTCAGACTGCAACGCTTGCCCGGCAATACCGGCAACACCATCCTGGTTAAGCTGGAAGGCAATAATCCGGCCGGCTCGGTCAAAGACCGCCCGGCGCTCAGTATGATTAAACATGCCGAGGAAAGAGGCGAGATTAAGCCCGGCGACCGGCTGATTGAAGCGACCAGCGGTAACACCGGCATTGCCCTGGCTATGGCGGCCGCGATCAAGGGTTATAAAATGACCTTGATCATGCCGGACAACATGAGCGAAGAACGCCGGGCTTCGATGAAAGCTTACGGCGCCGAGATCATCCTGACGCCTGCAGCAGGCAGCATGGAGGCGGCGATTGATTTGTCCAGGGAAATGGAAGCTGAGGGTCAGGGGAAGGTTTTGGATCAGTTTTCCAATCCCGATAATCCGCGTGCGCATTATGAAGGCACCGGACCGGAAATCTGGCGCGATACGCAGGGCAAAGTAACCCATTTTGTCAGTTCCATGGGTACGACCGGTACGATTATGGGCACGTCAAAATTCCTGAAGGAACAAAACAGCGGTATTCAGGTGATTGGCGTACAGCCGGAAGGCGAGTCTAAAATCCCCGGCATCAGACGCTGGCCCAAGGAATATTTGCCGAAGATCTACATGGCTGATCGGGTTGACCGGATTATCGATGTGGACCAAATTTCAGCTGAAAACGTCACCCGCGCTTTGGCGGCCCAAGAGGGTATTTTTGCCGGTATTTCATCCGGCGGCGCTGTTCATGCTGCCTTGAAATTGTCTGAAGAAGTTGAGAATGCGGTGATTGTGGTCATTATCTGCGACCGGGGTGACCGGTATTTATCTACGGGTGTTTTTCCTGGCTAATGAAAGCCCTGTTGAAGGGTTTGTAGGGACGACCACCAACCGGTCATCCTTATTATCGTTCCCAAGCTCCGGGGCTCATCGTTATGCACAACTTCGCCCGAAAGTCGTCATACAGGTAGGAATGCCCTCGTTCTCACGCGCTGCGTGGGAACGCAGTCAAGGCGCGCTGCGCCGTGAGTTACGAACAGCGTCTTGCGTATACGGGACGCTGCGCGTCCGGCACAGCGTTCCCACGCAGCGCGTGGGAACGAGGAGTAGTGACGGTGTTCCGCAGACACTTGTGTATAACGATGAGTGCTCCTGCGTGGGAATGCAGTATTTGACACTCCAGCGTCGTCTTGAGCCTAGATAATGTGGGTGCGTTTCGCAGTGATGATCTTGGTCATCATCGTTACTTTAACAACACCCACCGCCAATGCCCTGGATAACGTATCGTTTAATGTCGGAACCATTGCAGGAAGCCAATGGAAGCTGGAAGGCGTCAATATCGCCCTGACCGACCTGTCGCAAAACCCGCAAAAACTGGCCTTAACGATCGCGAAGTTAAGCCTGCCCAAACCTTTCAACGACCTCAATCTGGTCAATATCCGCTGCATTGCTTTCACTTGGCAAAACAAGGAGTTGATGTGCGAACAGGGCAGGGCGGAGATGCGTTCAAAGCAATGGCAATCGCCAACCGCCGACTTTTCTTTCCATGTCACGGAAAAGCGCAGCTCATTCAAATTAACCGATTTACATCTGGCCGGTGGGATCATTGCGATTGACGGCGAAGAGCAGGACGAGTTATGGCAGTTACAGATCGACGCCAAAGCGGTGGATGGCAAGTCGATTCAACAGCTATTGCCGCAGGACCGGTTCAAACTGAAAGGCGGCAAAATCAATGCTAAGTTAAATGCGTCCGGCAGTCATGCGCGGGTTAATGAATTTACCTTAACAGTCGGGCTTAATGCTTTGACCGGCCAGACCAAAGACGGGCGGTTGGCTACCGAAGCATTAGCATTGGAATCAACCCTGAACGCCCAACACAATAACGGCTTGTGGCACTGGCAAAGTCATTCTGATTTTAACGGCGGCGCGTTGTATGCCGAGCCTTTGTACCTGGAAGCGGCCGGGCAAAATATCATTTTGGATGCCCAAGGCGACTGGGACGCATCAGACAAACGAGTCGAAATAAAGTCTGCAAGTTACCGGCATTCAAAAGTCGGAGAATTAAGCGGCAACGCAACCGTTCAATACAATAATGGCGCAAACCTTGAAAAAGCTCAACTTTCGTTGAACAGTGACAATTTGCAGGACTTGTCTGCAATCTACCTGAAACCGTTTTTTGAGCAGACCGTATTGCAAGGCGTTACGCTCGCAGGCCATTTAAAAGCCGATTTTTCTATTAATGACCAATCCTTAGCCGCGTTGGCGGCAAGCTTTAATAATCTTGACGTTAAAGATGCCGCCGGACGCGGTGAAATTCAGGGCGGCGTAGGTCAGCTTAACTGGTCGAACGATGAAACTTTTAGCCTGCCGTCGAAATTTGCCTGGCAGCAATTGCAGGTGCGCGCCGTGCCCATAGGTTCTGCCGAGCTTTCACTGCTGAGCAGAGCTGACAGCATCCGGCTGTTAAAAAAGACCCAACTGCCTTTTTTGGGCGGCGCAATCGCTATCAACCAATTCAACTGGCAGGCCAAAAAGCAGCAAGACCCCGAGCTGTCCTTTGAAGGCGATGTCAGTAATGTGTCGCTTGAGCAACTGTCTCGGGTCCTAAACTGGACACCGTTATCCGGCACCATCAGCGGTCATATTCCCCGCGTCGAGTACAGCAGCAAAACCCTGAGTCTGGGCGGCGAACTGATCGTCAAGGTTTTCGACGGTGAAGTTAAAATCAGCAATCTTGCCTCTTCGGGATTATTTACCGATTTCCCCAAATTCCACAGCGACTTGGAGATCGAAAACATGGATCTGGATCAGTTAACCGGCAAGTTTAAATTCGGCGGTATCACTGGCAAGCTATCGGGCTATGTCCGGCAGTTGTACATGGAAAACTGGCATCCGGTCACTTTTTTCGCGTGGCTGGGCACGCCGGAAAACGATGATTCGCGGCACAGGATCAGTCAAAAAGCGGTACAAAACATCGCCAACATCGGTGGCGGCGGTGCAGCTGATCTACTGTCCAAAAGTTTTTTACGATTTTTTGAAACCTTCGGCTACGACAAGCTGGGTCTGGGTTGTTACCTGCATGACGGCGTGTGTCAATTGATGGGCGTAGAGGCTAGAGAATCCGGCTATGCCATTATTACCGGCGGCGGCCTGCCGCGGATTGATGTGATCGGCTATAACCCACGCGTTGACTGGAATGTGTTGATGGATCGATTGAAGCGTATTTCGACATCGGATGAAGTGATTGTTGAATAAATGATTACCCAATAGCTAAGAAGCTGTTTAAAAACCTAATAAATTCCGTTTAAAGACAGTGTATCTCGGTAGATTTGATGAATACCTCGGTCACTGATAATCCATGGAAAGCCGTCAGGAGTTTCCAAACTAGGCAAAAGAGCGTTCAGGAATCTATCTGCGAGGCAGTACGACAAGCTTGTCCCGTAGAGCCCGTGTAAGACATGCAGGTGTGCCGCAACACGTGGTTCAGCGTGGAAACAACCGTGCGCCTGTTTTTTCGCAGATAAGGACTATCAATCCTATCTGGACAGCCTTCTGGAAGGCGCGACGCGAGATGGCTGTAACATTCACTCCTATGTGCTGATGACAAACAACGATCATCTGTTGGTCACGCCTGAGGCCGACGAAAGCCTGTCATACATGATGCGCTACCTTGGAAGCCGCTATGTGCAATACGTGAGAACCATGTCTACCGTCATAGCGGCACGTTATAGGAAGGGCGTTATAAGTCCAGGCTGATTGATTCGGAAGGACACCTGCTGACGTGCTACCGGTACATCGAGCTGAATCCTGTTCATGCGGGAATGGTGGAGAATGAGAACAACGCGGTAAGACGCAATCCGTAGGGCGCAATAGCGCAGCGTATTGCGCCGCATGAAAAGCCTAAACAACAAAACACGCTTATCCATGCGAAATATTAACGAAGATTTATAAGGAACAACAATGCCAGACTATCGTCGTTACCGCGTTCCGGGTGGAACTTATTTTTTACTGTCAATCTGTTGGAAAGATATGCCAATGATCTTTTGATACGCCATATTGACACCCTTCGTTCAGTTGTTCAGGAAACCCGTAAACGTTGGCCGTTTCATATTGATACCTGGGTGTTCTTGCTCGAACATTTGCATTGCGTATGGACATTGCCTATTGGTGATGATGGCAATGCCAACCGTTGGCGAGTCATCAAACAAGGGTTTTCTAAAGCATTGCCGATTACGGAAAGACGATCTGCTGTGCGTGTTGCCCTCGGTGAGCGGGGAATTTGGCAACGCCGCTTTTGGCAACGCCGCTTTTGGGAGCATGTAATTCGGGATGATGCGGATTATGCGGCACATATCGATTATTGCCATATCAATCCAGTTAAGCATGGTTTGGTTAAACGGGTTTCGGATTGGCCTTATTCAACTTTTCATCGCTATGTTGGGCAAGGGCTTTATCCATTAAATTGGGCAACGTCTCTTGATATTAATTTTGTCGGTGGTGAGCATGGTTAAGAATTGTGAGGATAAGAAAAGCCATCATGCGGCGCAATATGCTACCGCTATTGCGCCCTACGGATTGCGTCTTACCGTGTTGGTCTTTGCCCATATCAATGGCAAAGACAGAATTTCCATCGCCAACTGGTTCGGTAGCCTTGCCGATGGCGCCCATAGGCTGGATACCGTGACATTCGCAGACGGAGCCACCTTGCAGCTCGATGCCTTGCAGTTGGGATCGGGCGGCAACGACACCCTTATAGGCACCTCGAACAGCGGCATTCTGATGGGCGGCGCGGGCGACGATATTTTAATCAGCGACGGCAACGACTGGCTCAACGGCGGCAGCGGTGCCGATACCATGAGCGGATCGATCGGCGACGACATTTACGTCGTCGACAACGCAGGCGACACCGTCATCGAACTTGAGGGCGAAGGCAACGATACTATCGATGCACGGGTGAGCTATACCCTGGCAGCTAATGTCGAGAATATGCGCCTCATGGGGGCTTCCAGTATCAGCGGCACCGGCAACGAACTGGACAACATCATCACCGGCAATGCAGCGGACAACCTCCTGCAAGGCATGGACGGCAACGACACCCTGATCGGCAATGCGGCGAATGATGAAAAGTGCCGGGGAGTCGCTATTTTTGCGAAAGCTTTTATGGGCATCCCTGCCCAACAAGCGGCAAAAGCTACGCGACCGCTAATGCCTGCGGCTGCCCCAGCCGTCCTGCTTCATTCGTTGGATACCCAGCAAGGGGTATCCAACATCATTCTCGCAATGACTCGACGCGATTTCGGAAAGCCTGCATTTTCACTACGCAAAAAGCGCTTCGTGAAAACACATGCGCTATCGCTTCTGGGGACTACTAGACTCCTGTCTCGCAGCGAATGTGAAGGAAAACAATAATGAAAAAGAATCGTGGTACATCCCTAAATATCGGACTCCAGCCCCATTTTTGTTGGATGAAAAACAAATTGAAGCTGCCTTCTTTGGCAGACAAACTCATCCTAATCTTTCGTATTGTCGTATTTGTTACGTTTACTACTTACGCCAGCATTAGCATTGCGGCAGACGATTATTTCAAATCTTATTCTGTTTTGTTAGAAGGCGGTGATGTAGATGGTTGGGAAGTGTCTGCTTATCAAGTGAAAGAAGCAGATTACAGTGTCTATCCTGCAAAATTGTGTTTCAAAAAAGAAGCAAAAAATGTTTGTCATTCGATCATTAAAAAACTGGGGCGTTATCAATACCCGTTTCAGATGGTGAATAGCTTGACCCCTTTACCTAAGAATGCAGGGGTTCATGGTGTGCTGGTAAAAAGTGATCATACTGGGACAGTTGACGGATTGTTCGCCATCGATATTTGGGTGTACGACTCAAAGCGTATTGGTTTTGTGAATATTTTACCGAATTGTGTTTTAGCTGGTGTGGGAGAGTATCAACTAATCAGCAGCGAAGTACCGCAAGTTGGACGAGGTTTGATGTTGATTACTGCAGAGCGGCTATGGCGGGCGGGGGAGGGAATTGATAGTGCGCATAAATATCAGATTGCAATTTACACAATTTCTGGGAAGGGAAGCAGTAAGATTTTGGAGTACTCGACGAGTAAGCTTTACGGAGGAGAAAGTACAGAAGTAGAAAATATTATCGATGCTGAATTACCTGAAATTTTGAAGAAAATAATAGTCATTCATTAAGGGGAAATAAAATGTCTTGTGATCAATCGTATAGTCAATCGCATGTTGGGTCTGGTGCAAAAGGTAGATTTGTCAGGTATACGGATGCTACTGGGGTCAGTGGGCTGTGAAAAACGGTGGTTCCAGAAGCTGGCGCAACAATAATCCGGGCAATTTGAGGTATGGTACATTTGCACAGAATCATGGTGCGATTGGGCGTGATAGAGGTGGCATGGCAATATTTCCAAACGAGGCTGTTGGTGCAGCTGCAAAGAAATCTCTGATCACAGGGCCTTCATACGGCAACGGCGCGATGTCGATACATGACTTTATAAACAAATATGCTCCCCCTTCAGAGAACGATACTGCTGCCTATGAGGCATATATAAAGCAACAAATGAACGGTATTATGTAGCAATCGCACAAACACTTATAAATCAACATACTGCGAGACAGTATGTTGAGAAAATTAAGTATTCATGGAAAAATTTCTGCGCTTTATTTTTTGCACAGTCTGCCCATAATCTGGATATTGTCTACCGGTGATTTTGATGCCGCCTTGCGCAATAGAATGATTATATTCACTTGTACTTTATCGGCCATTATTGTTATGGCTCCTTTGATTCTAAAGTATAGCTTCTTTAGACAAAGTTTTAATTGGATAGATGCTTTAACAATAGATCAAAGACGAGTTATAGGCTTAATTTTGGATGGGCAATCTCGGAAAGATCATCAAGTATTTACAAAAGGGAGTAACAAAAAACTGATTGATCCATACGCAATCAATACGAGCATCTTCAGCCTTATATTCCTTTTAGCAGGAAGTTTTCCAGGGCTAAATTACGTTATATCTGTAATGTGTGGTGCGCTAGGGATTTATTTGTTTTTTGTTCTTATTCTAATAACAATTACTCATATTGCCGTTCATCGGTTATCAAAATAATTAATCAACCAATGACTACCTGAAACAATTGTTGCTGCTATTAGCATTTGAATCCAACCGTTGGCATACCATGAATAGCTTATATCATTGTCATAAACAATGTTTCTAAAATCATTTCTAGCCCAATAACTAAAAGCTGGACGCCAACAATAAAGAATGTACAGGGCAAAGCTGGAGGGAAGTATTAATATGATGCGCCGCTCAATTTTAATCACAAAAAAACAAGCTATAAAAAATGAGATTAAAAATATTATATGTCGGCCAAAAACCTCTGAACTGGTTTGAATATCAAGACCAAAATAATCTTGTATCCAATAGATAACCGCAAGACACGGCAAAACAACAAGTAAGATCAGCATAATTGCAGTGTCACTTGAATTATTATTGTAATTTCTCATCTTTTGATTCCCTAAAAATAAATGAAAATGTTTTTCGTAGATGCTGACCACCATTGGCGTAGGTCAGCATCCAGCGCGAAAATCTAGTGCACTTTACGCCAATGATCAGGTATTTTCTTGTCATTTAGATGACGAACACGCGCAACGTGGCAGGGACGTTCCGGGTGATTTTTCTTCGCCCAAGCTATTGCTTCCTCTTGTGTTTTACACGTTGCAAGTGGAGTATTCGAATGGGCCGGCTCAACAGTGTACATGCCTTGAAAGTTAGGGTTTATAAATAGGCTGTTACTCATATACTACGTATCTCCTAAGTTTGCTGACTAACGGCCAGCACGGTTGCGCACATGCGCAAATACTGTAATAAGGCTGTAACCATGATTTTCAACCCCTACAGTTACCCTTTATAGTCGAATTTCTGTCTTGCCGAGTGCTTTCATGCACTGAGCAAAGAATAAAAAGCTGAATGTACCTCGGTTGATCTTTGAGGCGATTCCTTTGTAGCTTTCATCAACACCAATGGCATGTAAGCGTTGGATTAAGTCTTCATACCCTACACCTGCCTTAGCTAATTCAGCCTTAAGGGCTTGAGCAGCATATTGTTTCCATTCGTCATCGGTCATTTAAGTTCTCCAGGCAGACTCATGAAAAATAGTATAGAACATACGCCGTTATA
>Ga0123388_1087715_pt1 | contig 28180 bp, 25 predicted proteins | sample T0HHNO3metaT_FD_89916 | JGI IMG/M metagenome (GOLD analysis project Ga0123388, IMG submission 89916) | Methane-oxidizing artificial microbial communities from Washington, USA to study methane cycling - T0-HHNO3 metaT (Metagenome... | ecosystem: Engineered > Modeled > Simulated communities...
GCCGATTTGGCTCAAATCGGAACGGCTGCGGAGCGGGCGAGCGCCGCTACAGGCCGTTGTTGTGGGGCGTCTTGCTTTGCGAGCGCAGGAACAGGCGCGAGACGGTCTGGGCCGTCTGGGCGCGCATCTCGGCGTCGCCCGCCCGCAGCTCGGCCAGGGTGCCGTGCAGCATTTTCTGTGTGAGGCCGCGCGACAGGGCTTCGAGCACGGCGTCCACGTCCTCGCCCTTGGCCAGCAGCTTCTTGGCGCGGGCGATTTCCAGCGCGCGCCATTCGTCCGTCTGGGCGTTGAGCTGCTGGATCAGCGGCACCACGCCACCCTCGGCCGCGGCGGGGCTGCGCAGCTCCATCCAGTGCATGAAGCTCTGCACGCCCGCGTCGATGATGGCCTCGGCCTGCGCCACGGCGGCCTGGCGGTTGGCCTGCGCGGTTTGCACCACGGTGGCCAGGTCGTCCACGGTGTAGAGGTACACGTCGCCCAGGGCTTTGACCTCGGGCTCGATGTCGCGCGGCACGGCAAGATCGACCATGAACATGGGGCGGTGGCGGCGCTTCTTGAGGGCGCGCTCCACGGCACCCAGGCCGATGATGGGCAGGCTGCTGGCGGTGCAGCTGATGACGGCGTCGAACTCGTGCAGGCGCTCGGGCAGGTCGGCCAGGCGCATTACCTCGCCGCCAAAGCGGGTGGCGAGCTTTTCGCCGCGTTCCAGCGTGCGGTTGGCAATGGCGATCTGCTTCGGGTTCTTGGCGGCGAAGTGCGTGGCGCACAGCTCGATCATCTCGCCCGCGCCGACGAACAGCACGCGGATCTTGGAGAGGTCTTCAAACAGCTGGCTGGCCAGGCGCACGGCGGCGGCTGCCATGCTGATGCTGTGTGCGCCGATCTCGGTGCTGGTGCGCACCTCCTTGGCCACGGCAAAGCTGCGCTGGAACAGCTGGTTGAGCGTGGTGCCTAAAGCGCCAGCCGTCTCGGCGGCGCGCACCGCGTCTTTCATCTGGCCCAGGATCTGGGCCTCGCCCAGCACCATGGAATCGAGCCCGCTGGCCACGCGGAAGGCGTGGCGTGCGACGAGACTGTCTTCCAGCGTGTAGGAGTGCGAGCGCAGCAGCGCGGGGCTCACGCCGCCGCTGTGGGCCAGCCAGCCCAGCGTGTGGTCCACTGCGGGCTGGTCGCCGGCACAGTAAATTTCGGTGCGATTGCAGGTGGAGATGATTGCGGTTTCCACCCCGGGGTGGCGGCTGGCAGTGCCGCCAGAGTTGCCCAGCGACTGGCGCAAACCGTGCAATGTGGGGGCGATCTGATCGAGCGCAAACGCAAACCGGCCGCGCAGATCGAGCGGCGCGGTGGTGTGGTTGATGCCGAGGGCCCAGACTGCCATAAGCTGCAATTATAAAATTGTTGGCCCGAACAGGCGGCCTTGCTTGTTCAAGCCTTGATTTGGGTCAATTCCATGGGTCCGCTGGACATCGCCAACCACCTCCTCAACTTTGTCGCACCCGCTGCCGCCATGGCGATCGTGCTGGTGCTTTCGGGCCGTCTGGTGGGCTCCCGCAGTGCTTCTGCGATGTCTGTGTGGCTGCGGTGGGTGATTCTGTTTGCCGTGGGGGTGGCGGTGCTCGCGGCAGGGCTGGTGCTGTGGGGACGTGACGGCAAGATGCTCACCTATGCCGCGCTGGTGGTGGCCTGCGCCACTTGCCAGTGGGTGCTGGTGCGGGGCTGGAAGGCTTGAAGCTTTCAGCAAGCCGTCACGTGTTTTGAGGGTTTGCGAGAGGTGATCTGGAGGGCTGTCGCGCCCTGGGGTCTGATAGCCTCTTTGCATCTTCCCATGCGGCCGCCATGGCCCGCGCCGACGGAAGCGGCAAGCATCCCTCACACCCACAACCAAAGCTGGAGACAACCCCATGAAACTGCTGCGTACCTGCATCACTCTGGCCGCAGGCCTGGCCTTTGCTGCCGCTGTGCAAGCGCAGGCGTTTCCGTCCAAGCCCATCCGTATCGTGGTGGGCTTCCCTGCCGGCGGGCCGCTGGACCAGCATGCGCGCCTGCTGTCCGACAAGCTGCAAACCGTGCTGGGCCAGCCGGTGGTGATGGACTACAAGGCCGGAGCCGGTGGCACCGTGGGCGCGCAGGAGGTGATGAAAGCGCCCCCTGACGGCCACACCATCATGCTGGCCAACACGGGGGTGATGGTCATCAACCCCGCGCTATACAGCCGCCTGCCCTATGCCACCCTCAAGGACTTTGTGCCCGTGGCGCGCACGGCCATGCAGCCGCTGGCCTTGCTGGTCAACACCAGCGTGCCCGCCAAGAATCTGCAGGAGTTCATGGCCTATGCCAAGTCGCGGCCTGGTCAGGTCAACTTTGGCTCGGCGGGCAATGGCGGCATCAGCCACCTGGTGCCCGAGATGTTCAAGACCGCCACGGGCCTGTTCATGGTGCACATCCCCTACCGGGGCAGCGCGCCGGCATTCACCGACCTCATGGGCGGGCAGGTGCAATTCATGGCCGAGAGCATTCCGCAGGCCGCGTCGTACCACAAGCAAGGCAAGGTGCGCGCCCTGGCCGTGACCAGCAAGGAGCGCAACCCCGCGCTGCCCGAAGTGCCCACGGTGATCGAGAGCGGCATCAAGGGCTTTGAGGTGGTGGGCTTCTACGGCTTTCTGGCCCCTGCAGGCACGCCCAAGGACGTGGTCAACAAGCTCAGTGACGCCTTTGGCCAGGTGTTGCAGATACCCGATGTGCGCAACCGCATGGTGAGCCAGGGGGCAGATCCGGCGTTTCTGGGCGCGGACGACTTCGCCAAGTTCCTGGCCGCGGAGATGCCCCGCTGGGCCGACGCCGTCAAGAAGTCTGGCGCAAAACTCGATTGACCCCCTGAGGCGCTGCGCGCCTTCGCCCTGCAGGGGGACTCCATCGGTGGCCCGGCAAACCCGGTCCCCGGTGGCGCTGGCTTGGGGCGGGGTTGGTTGGACGGTGCGCCCTATGGCGTGGCGGACGAGAAGAAGTCGACGCGGTCGGTAATGATGCCGTCCGTGCCCAGCGCGATGAGGCGCTGCGCCGCCCAGTCGTCGTTCACCGTGTAGCTCAGCGTGCGCATGCCCATGCCGTGGACTTGCGCCACCAGGGCCGGGTCCCACAGCGCGTGGTTGCACACGATGGCCACACAGCCGAGCGCCTGCGCCTTGTCAAAGCATCCGTCCCACAGCGCGTCGATGAGCAGCGCGCGGGGCAGGTGGGGCGCGGTGGCCATGGCGCCCGCCAGCGCCTCGGGCTTGAACGACGAGAACAAGGGCGGCACGGCCTGGCCTTGCCACAGCCGTGCGGCGTATTCGCCCACCACGCGGCCGGTAACTTCTTCCTGGCCTGGTGTGGGCTTGATCTCGATGTTCAGGAAAAACCCGTTGGCAATGCAGTAGCGCGCCAGGTTCTCCAGTGTGGGAAGGGGCTCGCCCGCGTAGCTGCGGGAATGCCAGCCACCTGCATCCAGCTGGGCAAGCTGGGTCCAGGGCCGGTCGCCGCCGGTGCCGTGGCCGTTGGTCGTGCGCTCCAGCGTGGCGTCGTGCATCAGAAAAGGCACGCCGTCGCTGCTGAGCTTGGCGTCGCACTCGAACATGCGGTAGCCGTATTGGGCACCCAGCCGGAAGGCGGCCAAGGTGTTCTCAGGGGCCAGCTTGCCCGCGCCGCGGTGGGCGATCCAGCGGGGGTAGGGCCAGGGGGCGAGGGTAGACGAGGGTGCGCTCATGCGGGTTCACCAAATTTCAGCAGGTTGCCATGGGGGTCGATGACATACATCTCCTTCATGCCCCAGGGCTGGACAGTGGGAGGTGCCAGTTGCAGGCCGCGTGCCGTGAAGTCCGCATGCAGCAACCCGGTGTCTGCACGCACGTAGCACGAAGTGTTTTCTGCTATGTGGCGCTCGGTGCAGGGCCAGAAGTGCAGCTCGCAGCCATCGCGCTGCAGGATCAGGTAGTTATCCAGCTCCAGCAGTGCGGTGAACCCCAGCCGCTCGACGTAGAACTGCCGGGTCTCCGCCAAGTGTAGCGAGGCCAGCACCGGCACAGTGGCCAGAACCCCGCGCCCGGCGCGGGCGGCTTCAGGCGGCTGCACGGGCTCAGTCGGGGATGCGTTTACCGGTGGTGGCATCGAAAGCGTGCAGGCGGTCGGGACGGGGCACGACGTGGATCACCGCATCCGGCTGCGGCGCGTGGGTGCCTTCTTCTACCCGCACGATGATCTGTTCGCCGTTGATGCGGCCGTAGATCAGGCGCTCGGCACCCAGCAACTCCACAGTTTCGACGGTAACGGCCCAACCCTCGCTGCGCACATCCAGATGCTCAGGGCGGATGCCCAGAATGGTGCCCGGTTTGGCTCCTGGTGCGTTTTTGAGCAGGTTCATCGGCGGCGAGCCGATGAAACTGGCCACGAAGGTGGAGGCGGGCGTGTGGTAGACCTCTTCGGGCGTGCCGAACTGCTCCATGTTGCCCGCGTTCATCACGATCATGCGCTGGGCCAGCGTCATGGCCTCGACCTGGTCGTGTGTCACGAACAGGCTGGTGATGCCCAGTTCGCGGTGCAGCTTCTGGATTTCGAGGCGGGTCTGGGCGCGCAGCTTGGCGTCCAGGTTGGACAGCGGCTCGTCAAACAGGAACACCTGGGGCTGGCGCACGATGGCGCGGCCCATGGCCACGCGCTGGCGCTGGCCGCCTGACAGCTCGCGCGGCTTGCGCTCCAGCAGGTGGCCCAGTTCGAGAATCTTGGCGGCCTTGTCGACGCGCGCCTTGATCTCTTCCTTGGGTACCTTGGCGATCTTCAGGCCATAGGCCATGTTCTCGAAGTTCGTCATGTGGGGGTACAGCGCGTAGTTTTGGAACACCATCGCGATGTCGCGCTGGGCGGGTTCCAGGTCGTTGACCACACGGTCGCCAATGCGCAGTTCGCCGCCGGAGATTTCTTCCAGGCCCGCGACCATGCGCAGCAGGGTGGACTTGCCGCAGCCCGAGGGGCCAACGATGACGACGAACTCGCCGTCCTTGACCTCGGCGTTCACGCCGTGGATGACCTGGTTGGCCTTGGGGCCCACGCCGTAGCGCTTGACGATGTTGCGAAGAGAGAGGGATGCCATATGTGCAATGAATTTGATAGCTACAGGGGCTTATTGAACAAGCGCTTGCAGGAGTTTTGTCTTATTTTTCGGTGTCCACCAGGCCCTTGACGAACCAGCGTTGCATGACGACCACCACAAAGGCAGGCGGCAGCATGGCCAAGAGGGCCGTGGCCATCACGATGTTCCATTCGTTGCCTGCGTCGCCACCGGCCAGCATGCGCTTGATGCCGATGACCACCGGGTACATGTCTTCGGACGTGGTCACCAAGAGCGGCCACAGGTACTGGTTCCAGCCGTAGATGAACTGGATCACGAACAGTGCGGCAACCGAAGTGCGCGACAGCGGCACCAGGATGTCCTTGAAAAAGCGCATCGGACCGGCGCCGTCCACACGTGCGGCCTCCACCAGCTCATCGGGCACCGTCAGGAAGAACTGGCGGAACAGGAAGGTGGCGGTGGCCGAGGCGATCAGCGGCACCGTGAGGCCCGCGTAGGTGTTGAGCATGCCCAGGTTGGATACGACCTGGTAGGTAGGCCCGATGCGCACCTCCACGGGCAGCATCAGCGTGATGAAGATCAGCCAGAAGCAGATGCCCTTGAAGGGGAAGCGGAAGTACACGATGGCAAACGCCGACAGCAGCGAGATGGCGATCTTGCCCACCGTGATGACCATGGCGGTGACAAAACTCACCCACATCATGCGGGCGACAGGCGCAGTGGAGCCCGCACCCGCGCCGCCGCCAAACAGCGCGTCGTGGTAGGTCTGCCAGAAGTTGCTGCCGGGCACCATGGGCATGGGCACCTGAACGATGTCCTGTGCGGTATGGGTGGAGGCCACGAAGGCCAGGTACAGCGGGAAGCCGACGATGATCACGCCCAGCACCATGATGAGGTGCGAGAACGCGGTGAGATAGGGGCTGCGTTCGACCATTTTTAGTATTGAACCTTTTTCTCAACGTAGCGGAACTGAATGACGGTGAGTACCACCACGATGGCCATCAGCACCACCGATTGCGCGGCCGAGCCGCCCATGTCCATGGCCTTGAAACCATCGTGGTACACCTTGTAGACCAGGATGGAGGTATCGCGCCCGGGGCCGCCCTGGGTGGTCGAGTCCACGATGGCAAAGGTGTCGAAGAACGCGTACACGACGTTGATCACCAGCAGGAAGAACGTGGTGGGCGACAGCAGCGGGAACTGAATGCTCCAGAACCGGCGCCAGGGGCCCGCACCGTCGATGGCGGCGGCTTCGATCAGCGACTTGGGGATGGACTGCAAACCTGCGAGGAAAAACAGGAAGTTGTAGGAGATCTGTTTCCACACCGCTGCAATCACGATCAGCGTCATCGCGTGGTCGGAGTTGAGCATGTGGTTCCAGTCAAAGCCCGACTGGCGCAGCATGTAGGCCACCACACCCAGGGAGGGCGAGAACATGAACATCCACAGCACCCCTGCCACCGCGGGGGCGACGGCGTAGGGCAGCAGCAGGGCGGTCTTGTAGACGATGGCGCCCTTGATGATGCGGTCGGCGAAGATCGCGAGGATCAGCGACAGGCCGATGCCCACCACCGCCACCAGGATCGAGAAGAAGGCCGTGGTCTTGAACGAGGCGAGATAGCCCGGGTCTTCAAACAGGGCCTTGAAGTTGTCCAGCCCCACCCATTCGGTGGACATGCCAAAGCTGTCCTGCATCTGGAACGACTGCACCAGGGCCTGGCCTGCGGGCCAGAAGAAGAACACGCTGATGATGACCAGCTGGGGAGCCAGAAGCACCCAGGGCAGCCATGCAGAGCGGAAAAGTACGCGTTTTTCCATGACGAAACTCTCAAAAAGAAAACCCCGCCGCCCCGTGAACCAGGTTGGTTGACGGGGCGGCGGGCTTTCGATGCCGCCCAGCCGGGTGGCCAGGTGGCATCGACAGATGGTGGACCGTGCTTACTTGTTGGCGCGTGCGAAGCGGGCCAGCTGCTCGTTGCCACGTGTCACGGCGGTGTCCAGGGCTTCCTTGGGCGACTTCTTGCCCGACCAGATCTGTTCGGTTTCCTCGTCGATGATCGAGCGGATCTGCACGAAGTTGCCCAGGCGGATGCCACGCGACTTGTCAGTGGCCTTGCGGATCATCTGCGTCACAGCCACGTCGGTGCCGGGGTTCTTGTCATAGAAGCCAGACGCCTCGGTGAGCTTGTAGGCGCCCATGGTCACAGGCAGGTAGCCCGTGCGCTGGTGGCTGGCAGCCTGCACCTTGGTGTCGTTCAGGAAGTTCAGGAAGCTGGCCACGCCCTTGTATTCCTCGGGCTTCTTGCCGGCCATCACCCACAGGCTGGCGCCGCCGATGGCGGTGTTCTGTGGGGCACCCTTCACATCAGGGTAGTAAGGCAGGGTGGAGATGCCGTAGGCGAACTTGGCTTCCTTGGCCACGCGGGCGTACAGGCCCGACGAGCCGGTGATCATGGCGCATTCACCAGAGGGGAAGGACGCATCGGCCGTGTTGTTGCGGCCCTTGTAGACAAAGCTGCCTTCCTTGGAGGCCTTGGCCAGGTTCTCGAAGTGGCGAACGTGCAGCGGGGTGTTGATCTGCAGTTGCGCGTCGTTGCCGTCAAAGCCGTTGTTCTTGGAGGCGAACAGGGTGTTGTGCCACAGCGAGAAGCTCTCCAGCTGCGTCCAGCTCACCCAGCTGGTGGTGAACGGGCAGCTGTGGCCGCTGGCCTTGAGCTTGGAGGCGGCGGCAAACACTTCGGGCCAGGTCTTGGGCGGCTTGTCGGCGTCCAGACCAGCCTTCTTGAAGGCGTCCTTGTTGTAATAGAAGATGGTGGTCGAGCTGTTGAGCGGGTAGCTCAGCATCTGGCCGTTGGGGGCGGTGTAGTAGCCGGCCACTGCGGACACATACTCGGTGGGTTCAAACTTGAAGCCCGCGTCGTTCAGCACCTTGGCTGCAGGCACGATGGCGCCCTTGCTGGCCATCATGGTGGCGGTGCCCACTTCGAACACTTGCAGGATGTGGGGGGCATTGCCAGCGCGGAAGGCGGCAATGGCACCGGTCATCGATTCGTCATACTGGCCCTTGTACGTGGGCACGACCTTGTACTGGGATTGGCTGGCGTTGTATTGCTTGGCCAAGTCGTTGACCCAGTCGCCCAGCGCTGCACTCATCGAGTGCCACCATTGGATCTCAATGGGTGCCCGTGCTCGCGCAGGTGCGCAGACCGACATGGCAACAGCAGCGCAGACCGCCAGAAGCTTCGTTTTCATGAATATTTCCTCCGAGGATGACGAAAAGCACAAGGGCCGGATGCTATGCAGCCTCTGTGACATTGATATGTCGTTGTCGCATGAGCCCGCGCCCTGCAACAACCGGGGAAACCCCTTGGGGTACCCGTGAGGGGTGCGATTGTGACCTTTTTGTGACAAGGTGTGGCGCATTTGCCGAGGCTTGCAAGGTTTTGTGCAATGCACCATGCTGGTGACTGTTCACATGCGTGGGCACCCTCGGTTCGTTCGCGCCGTCGCGCGCCGGACGTTTCCTTCTCCTATCCCTTCTCCTTCATCGCCATGGCCACCAATTCGCTCGACAAGAACAAGATCAAGTTTCTGCTGCTCGAAGGCATCCACTCCTCCGCAGTGGATGTGATCCGGGCGGCAGGCTATACGCAGATCGAGACGGTGTCCGGTGCGCTGCCGGACGAGGAACTGAAGCGCAAGATCGCCGATGTGCACTTTGTGGGCATTCGCTCGCGCACCCAGCTCACCGAAGAGGTGTTTGCCCAGGCCCACAAGCTGGTGGCTGTGGGCTGCTTTTGTATTGGCACCAACCAGGTGGACCTGAACGCTGCGCGCGAGCGCGGCATTGCGGTGTTCAACGCGCCGTACTCCAACACCCGCTCGGTTGCCGAACTGGTCCTGGCCGAAGCCATCCTGCTCCTGCGCGGCATCCCCGAGAAAAACGCGGTGGCCCACCGGGGCGGCTGGCTCAAGAGCGCCGATAACGCGTATGAGATCCGTGGCAAGACCCTGGGCATCGTGGGCTACGGCTCCATCGGCACCCAGCTGTCGGTACTGGCCGAGGCCATGGGCATGCACGTGGCCTTCTTTGATGTGGTCAACAAGCTGCCTCTGGGCAATGCCCGCCAGGTGCAGCACCTGCACGATCTGCTGGGCCAGAGCGACATCGTGAGCCTGCATGTGCCCGAGCTGCCTTCCACTGAGGGCATGATCGGCGCCGCCGAAATTGCGGCCATGAAGCCGGGCGGCATCCTCATCAACGCCGCGCGGGGCACGGTGGTGGATATTGAAGCGCTGGCTGCAGCGCTCCAGGCCAAGAAGCTGCTGGGCGCCGCCATCGACGTGTTCCCGGTCGAGCCGCGCACCAACAAGGATGAGTTTGTGTCGCCCCTGCGCGGGCTGGACAACGTGATCCTGACTCCCCACATCGGCGGTTCCACCATGGAGGCGCAGGCCAACATTGGCCTGGAAGTCGCGGAAAAGTTGGTGAAATACAGCGACAACGGCACCAGCACCTCGTCGGTCAACTTTCCCGAGGTGGCGCTGCCCGCCCACCCCGGCAAGCACCGTCTGCTGCACATCCACCGCAACGTGCCGGGCGTGCTGTCGGAGATCAACCGCATCTTCTCGGACAACCAGATCAACATCTCGGCCCAATACCTGCAGACCAACGAGAAGATCGGCTACGTGGTCATCGACATAGACGCCGCCTCGTCCGACCTGGCGCTGGACAAGCTGGCCCAGGTCAGCGGCACCCTGCGCAGCCGCGTGCTGTTCTGACACTGTTGCGGGGCCGGTTCCGGCTCTGTCAGACAGCCCCGGCCCGGCAAGCCGCAGGCCGGTGGCTTAAAATCGCGCCCCCACCCCAGGTAGACCCCCATGAATGTACCGATCGCGTTGGCGGCCTTGCAGACGCAGGCCGCCGAGCCTGCCCGACTGCGTGAAATTCCCTATAACTACACCTCGTTTTCCGACCGGGAGATCGTGATCCGGCTGCTGGGGTCCTCATCCTGGGAGGTGCTGGACCAGCTGCGCAAAGAGCGCCGCACGGGCCGTTCGGCCCGCATGCTGTATGAGGTGCTGGGCGATATCTGGGTCGTGCAGCGCAACCCCTACCTGCAGGACGACCTGCTGGACAACCCCTCGCGCCGCAAGCTGCTGGTGGATGCCCTGCAGCACCGCCTGGGCGAGATCGAAAAACGCCGCACCCCCGCAGACGATGCCGAGCGCGACCGCCTCGTCGGTGAGCTGGTCGTCGCCGCGCGACGCGCTGTGGCCGAATTCAACGCCACGTTCGAGCAGGCCGCGCAACTGCGCCGCCAGATCCAGAAAACCCTGGGCCGCCTCACGGCCAAGGACAACATCAAGTTCGACGGCCTCTCCCGCGTGAGCCATGTGACCGACGCGACCGACTGGCGCGTCGAATACCCGTTCGTCGTGCTCACCCCCGACACCGAGGTCGAGATGGCGGGCCTGGTGAAGGGCTGCATCGAACTGGGCCTGACCATCATCCCGCGCGGGGGCGGCACCGGCTACACCGGCGGCGCCATTCCGTTGACGTGGAAGAGCGTGGTCATCAACACCGAAAAGCTCGAAGCCATGACCGAGGTGGAAATGCGCCGCCTGCCGGGCATGGACCGCGAGGTGGGCACGGTGTGGACCGAAGCCGGCGTGGTCACCCAGCGCGTGGCCGATGCGGCCGAGCGTGCAGGTTTTGTGTTTGCGGTGGACCCGACCAGTGCCGAGGCTTCCTGCATTGGCGGCAACATCGCCATGAACGCGGGCGGCAAGAAGGCCGTGCTGTGGGGCACGGCGCTGGACAACCTGGCCAGCTGGCGCATGGTCACGCCTGACGCCCAGTGGCTCGAAGTGACGCGCCTGGACCACAACATGGGCAAGATCCACGACGTGGAGACGGCCACCTTCGAGCTGCAGTATTTCGAGGCCGATGGCAAGACGCCCGTGCGCACCGAGCGCCTGAGCATTCCAGGCAAGACTTTCCGCAAGGAAGGCCTGGGCAAGGACGTGACGGACAAGTTCCTGGCGGGCCTGCCCGGCATCCAGAAGGAAGGCTGCGACGGCCTCATCACCAGCGCGCGCTGGGTGGTGCACCGCATGCCCGAGCATACGCGCACCGTATGCCTGGAGTTCTTCGGCAACGCCAAGGACGCCGTGCCCAGCATCGTCGAGATCAAGGACTTCATGTTCGCCGAGCAAAAGCGCAGTGGCGTGCTGCTGGCGGGCCTGGAGCACCTGGACGACCGCTACCTGAAGGCTGTGGGCTATGCCACCAAGAGCAAAAAGGGCAACGGTGGCCTGCCCAAAATGGTGCTGATTGGCGACATTGCCGGTGACAACGCCGACGACGTGGCCCGCGTGACCAGCGAAGTGGTGCGCCTGGCCAACACCCGCAGCGGCGAAGGCTTTGTGGCCATCACGGCCGACGCGCGCAAGAAGTTCTGGGCCGACCGCAAGAAGACGGCGGCCATCAGCCGCCACACCAACGCCTTCAAGATCAACGAAGACGTGGTGATCCCGCTGCCGCGCATGGCCGAGTACACCGACGGCATCGAGCGCATCAACATCGAGCTCTCCCTGCGCAACAAGCTCAAGCTGTGCGACGCGCTGACCGAGTTCTTCGAGCGTGGCAACCTGCCCCTGGGCAAGCACGACGCCGACGACGAAGTGCCCTCGCCCGAACTGCTGCAAGACCGCGTGGCCCAGGCCATCGCCCTGGTGGAAGAGGTGCGCGCCCTGTGGCAGGGCTGGCTGCACGATGTGGAAACGCTGTTCCCCCAGCTGCAGGACCACACCCTGCGCGCCAGCTGGAAGACCCAGCTGCGGGCGCCCCTGCAAGGCATCTTCACTGGCGCGGCGTTCAAGCCCATCCTGGACGAGGCCGTGGCCATCCACAAGCGCGTGCTCAAGGGTCGCGTGTGGGTGGCGCTGCACATGCACGCAGGCGACGGCAATGTGCACACCAACATCCCTGTCAACAGCGACGACTACGAGATGCTGCAGACGGCGCACGAGGCCGTGGCGCGCATCATGGTGCTGGCGCGCAGCTTGAACGGCGTGATCTCGGGCGAACACGGCATTGGCATCACCAAGCTGGAGTTTTTGACCGATGAAGAGCTGCGCCCCTTTGCCGAGTACAAGCGCAAGGTGGACCCGGAAGGCCGCTTCAACAAGGGTAAGTTGCTCCGAAATCAGGAGCATTCGGGGCATATCCAACCAGCGCTTGGTGCCGATTTGGCTTCAAAACCGGAGCTGCATGCCGATTTGACCAACGCCTACACACCCAGCTTCGGCCTGATGGGGCATGAGTCGCTGATCATGCAGCAGAGCGATATCGGCGCCATTGCCGATTCGGTCAAGGACTGCCTGCGCTGCGGCAAGTGCAAGCCCGTGTGCTCCACGCACGTGCCACGCGCCAACCTGCTGTACAGCCCACGCAACAAGATCCTGGCCACCTCGCTGCTGGTCGAGGCGTTCCTGTACGAAGAGCAGACCCGCCGGGGCGTGAGCATCAAGCACTGGCAGGAGTTTGAGGACGTGGCCGACCACTGCACGGTGTGCCACAAATGCGAGAGCCCTTGCCCGGTAAAGATCGACTTCGGCGACGTCACCATGAACATGCGCAACCTGCTGCGCAAGATGGGCAAGAAGACCTTCCGCCCCGGCAATGCATTGGCCATGACCATGCTCAACGCCACCAACCCGGATACCATCAAGCTGATGCGCTCGGCCATGGTGGACGTGGGTTTCAAGGCCCAGCGCATGGCCGTGGACCTGCTGCGCAAGGTAGGCCGCAAGCAGACGGCCAAGCCGCCCGCGACGGTGGGCACGGCTCCGATCAAGGAGCAGGTGATCCACTTCATCAACAAGAAGCTGCCGGGCGGCCTGCCCAAGAAGACGGCGCGCGCGCTGCTCGACATTGAGGACAAGGACTACGTGCCGATCATCCGCAACCCGCAGGCCACCACGGCCGAGACGGAGGCGGTGTTCTACTTCCCTGGCTGCGGGTCGGAGCGCTTGTTCTCGCAGGTCGGTTTGGCGACCCAGGCCATGCTGTGGCACGCGGGCGTGCAGACGGTGCTGCCGCCTGGGTACCTGTGCTGCGGTTACCCCCAGCGCGGCTCGGGCCAGTTCGACAAGGCCGAGAAGATGATCACGGACAACCGCGTGCTCTTCCACCGCGTGGCCAACACGCTCAACTACCTCGACATCAAGACCGTGGTGGTGAGTTGCGGCACCTGCTACGACCAGCTGCAGGGCTACGAGTTTGACAAAATCTTCCCGGGCAGCCGCATCATCGACATCCACGAGTACCTGCTGGAAAAGGGCATTCAGCTGCAAGGCAAGGGCGCCTACCTGTACCACGAGCCCTGCCACAACCCCATGAAGCTGCAGGACTCGATGAAGACCGTGAAGGCGCTGGTGGGCGAGCAGGTCTTGAAGAGCGAGCGTTGCTGCGGCGAGTCGGGCACGCTGGGTGTGACCCGGCCCGACGTGTCCACGCAGGTGCGCTTCCGCAAGGAAGAAGAGATCAAGAAGGGCGAAGCCCAGCTGCGTGCCAGCGGTGCTGTCGGCGCGCAGGACAACGTAAAGATCCTCACCAGCTGCCCCAGCTGCCTGCAGGGCCTGAACCGCTACGAAGGCGACCTGAACAACGGCTTGCTCGAAGCCGACTACATCGTGGTCGAGATGGCGCGCGAGATCCTGGGCGAGAACTGGATGCCCGAGTACGTACACCTCGCCAACAACGGCGGCATTGAGCGGGTGCTGGTCTGATGACCTGCCCCTTGTGCGCTGAAGAGGGCGGCGCATTGGTCTGGCGTGGCGAGCGCCTGCGTGTCATCCGTGCGCAGGAGGCGGGGTTCCCCGCCTTTTACCGCGTGGTCTGGAACGCGCATGTGGCCGAGTTCTCGGACCTGGCCGCCGCTGACCGTGCGCATTGCATGGAAGCCGTGACCCTGGTGGAGCAGGCGCTGCGCCAGCACCTGTCGCCCACCAAAGTCAACATCGCAGCGCTGGGCAACATGGTGCCGCACCTGCACTGGCATGTGATTGCGCGGTTTGACTGGGACAGTCACTTTCCATCGCCCGTATGGGCCGCGGCACAGCGGCCGAGCCCCGCAGCGCAAGAGGCCGCCGTGCGGGCCTTGTTGCCCGCGCTGGAAGCGCAGCTGCAGTCCCAGCTGGCGCAGTGGGCTGCCCGGTAACCTTGCTGGTAGCGTGTGCCTGGGCGGGTGGGACAATGGCAGCCGTCGTTCCTGACAACAGTTTTCTCAAGGTGATTCCATGGCAGGTTTGAAAGCGGGCGCTCCCACGCCGCAGGCCCTGACGGTGCATGAACAGTCGCGCGTGCTGGAGGTGGGTTTTTCGGATGGCGCCACATTCCGCATTCCGTTCGAGCTGATGCGCGTGTACTCGCCCTCGGCCGAGGTGCAAGGCCACGGCCCGGGGCAGGAGGTGCTGCAGACGGGCAAGCGCAATGTGGCGCTCATCAACCTGGAGCCTGTGGGCAACTACGCGGTCAAGCCCACGTTCTCCGACGGCCACGACAGCGGCATCTTCACCTGGGACTATCTCTACGAGCTGGGCCAGAAGCAGGACGCACTGTGGGCCCAGTACACCGAGCGGCTGGCTGCGGCGGGGGCCGACCGTGATGCACCCATGGCGCCCAAGGGTGGTGCAGGGGGCCACGCCTGCGGCAGTCACTGACGCCCTTGGCAGGCCTGTTCAGGGGGCCCGCCGCCAAAAGCCGTACAAGTCCCTGTGCGTCAAGGTGCTATTGAAAATATAGCTATCAGCGCAATATTTGCTTGCGCTAGCGGCTGGTTTTGTTTCAATAGCGTTCTCCAAATTGCGACAGATGCCCCAATTCAGTGCGGGGTTGTCGCTGTACCTCTGGCGTTCACGCGCCTAGCATGATTCTTATGAGCACCACGCATTTCGGTTTTCAGTCGGTGGACGAGCAGGAAAAGGCGCGCCGTGTGCGCGGTGTGTTTGACTCCGTGGCATCCAAGTACGACGTGATGAACGACCTCATGTCGGCGGGCCTGCACCGTGCCTGGAAGGCCTACACCGTGATGGTGGCCAACCTGCGCGAAGGCAGCCAGGTGCTGGACATTGCGGGTGGCACCGGTGACCTGGCACTGGCGTTTTCCAAGAAGGTGGGGGCATCGGGCCGTGTGGTGCACACCGACATCAACGAAGCCATGCTGCGTGTGGGCCGTGACCGGCTCATCAACGAGGGCGTGGTGCTGCCTACGCTGGTCTGCGACGCTGAAAAGCTGCCGTTCCCCGACGCGCATTTCGACGTGGTGAGCGTGGCTTTTGGCTTGCGCAACATGACCCACAAGGACCAGGCCATTGCCGAAATGTGCCGTGTGCTCAAGCCCGGCGGCAAGCTGCTGGTGCTGGAGTTTTCCAAAGTGGCGCAGCCGCTGACCAAGGTGTACGACTGGTACTCGTTCAAGGTGCTGCCCCAGCTGGGCAAGCTGGTAGCGGGCGACGACGCGAGCTACCGGTATCTGGCGGAGTCCATCCGCATGCACCCGGGGCAGGAAGAACTCAAAAGCCTCATGCAGAAAAATGGTTTTGGGCATGTGGACTATCACAACATGACGGGGGGCATTGTGGCCCTCCATGTTGGAATCAAGTGCTGAGCGGTTTGCTCGGTCGATAACGGAGACGGAGAAGTCATGATGAAACTGTGGTCTGTGGTGTTGGTCGCGATGCTGGCGTTTGCGCACGCCGATGCCGACGCCGCGCGGCGACTGGGTGGTGGCAAATCGGTGGGCAAGCAGTCCAGCAATGTGACGCAGCGCGAGTCGGCCACGCCGCCCGCCACGCCGGGCGCACCGGCACAAAGCGCGACCAACACGGCTGCGGCAGCCAAGCCTGCTACCGCCACGCCGGCAGCGGCTCCGGCCGCGCCGGCCAAGAAGCCCTGGGGTGCCATGTTGGGCGGCCTGGCGGCGGGTCTGGGTCTGGCCTGGCTGGCGCACTCGCTGGGCCTGGGCGCGGGCTTTGGCAACATCCTGATGATTGCGCTGCTGGCGCTGGCGGCGTTTGCCATCTTCAAGATGGTCATGCGGTCGCGCAACGGCGGTAGCAATGGCTCGGGCAATGCTGCAGGTGGTGCCCCGTTCGCCTTCCAGGGCGCAGGGGCTGCAACGCCCGCTGCTGCCCAGGTGCCGCCGCAGTACAGCCCCAACAACGTGGGCAACGACGCATCGGCCCGCCCCTGGGAGCGCAGCAGCATGGCATTTGATGCCTCGCGTGCCGGGCAGGGTGGCGTGGGTTCGGGTGTGGTGATCGGTTCGGGCCTGTCGGGTTCGCAGAACTGGGGTGTGCCCGCCGATTTCGACACCGAGGGTTTCCTGGCGGCCGCCAAGCGCAACTTTGTGACCTTGCAGGGCGCGTGGGACCGCTCGGACATCGCCACCCTGCGGTCCATGATGACGGACAACATGCTCGATGAGATCCGCACCCAGCTGACCGAGCGCGAAGCCCACCGGGGCACGCAGCCCAATCACACCGATGTGGTCATGATCGAAGCGCAGCTGCTGGGCATCGAAGACCTGGGCGACGGCTACATGGCCAGCGTCGAGTTCTCGGGCATGATCCGCGAAGAACCCTCGGCCGGGCCCAGCCCCTTCCGTGAGGTCTGGAACATGACCAAGCCCAAGGCGGGCAACACCGGCTGGCTGGTGGCAGGCGTGCAAGCCCTGCAGTAAACACAGCCCACGGGGCCCCTGCGTGCCAGGGGCATTCCAGTTCAGGGAATAATCGGGGACTATGGCAACACCACAGTCCCCTTTTCCTTTTCTGGACGGCCTCTTCGAGCGCCTGGCAGCCGGCCCGCAGCCCCCGCAATGGCTGGTCCACGAGGTGCAGCAGCGCCTGGTGCTGTTTCTCAACCATGTGCTGATGCAGGAGAAAGAAGCCACGGACCGGCTGGTGCGCCAAAAGGGCCGCATCGCCAGGGTGCAGTGGCGGGCCTACTCCCTGTCGCTGGTGATCACCCCTGCGGGCCTGTTCAACCTGGCGCCCGAATCCGCGGTGCCAGACCTGCGGCTGGAAGTGACCGATACCTCCCCCATCACCCTGGCCCAGGCTGCGTTGCGGGGCGACAAGCCCTCCATCCGCATTGAGGGCGATGTACAACTGGCGGCCGAGATCAACTGGCTGGTGGACCATGTGCGCTGGGACGTGGAGGAAGACCTGGCCCGCGTGATTGGCGATGCCCCTGCGCATACGCTGGCGCAGTTCGCCAGCCGGGCTGCGCAGGCGCTGCGCCAGTTTGTGGGTTCGCGCATGGCAGCCGCCAGCGCGGCGTCTTCTGCAGTGGTCGTTGCGACGGCACCGGTGGCGCCCAGTGCTCCGGCGGCGGCGCCGCTGTCACCTTCGGCTGGTTCGGACCGGGCCGACGCATGAAGCGCTTCTTGCGGGGGGCGGCCATCCTGTGGGTGGTGTTCCGGTTCGGCCTGGATGGCTTGCTGCTCGACAGCTTTCAAAAGCCGTGGCTGCGCATGATCTCGCGCATCGTGTCCATCGGGCGCAATCTGGATGCGCCGCGTGGGCAACGCCTGCGCGAGGCGCTGGAAAGCCTGGGACCTATCTTCGTCAAGTTCGGCCAGGTGCTGTCCACCCGCCGCGACCTGCTTCCGCCCGACATAGCCGACGAACTGGCCCGCCTGCAGGACCGCGTGCCGCCGTTCGACCCCGACATCGCCATCGCCACCATCGAGCGTGCCTTCCGTCGTCCGGTGGACGAGGTGTTCACCTCCTTCGACCGCACACCGGTGGCCAGCGCGTCCATCGCCCAGGTGCATTTCGCCACGCTGCGCGACCGCCAGGGCATTGAGCGCGAGGTAGCCGTCAAGGTGCTGCGGCCTGGCATGCTGCCGGTGATCGAGAAGGACCTGAGCCTCATGCGCATGATGGCGGGGTGGGTGGAGAGCCTGTCTGCCGATGGCAAGCGCCTGAAGCCCCGTGAGGTGGTGGCAGAGTTTGACAACTACCTGCACGACGAACTGGACCTGGTGCGCGAGGCTGCCAACGCTGCGCAGCTGCGCCGCAACATGACCGGGCTGGACCTGGTGCTGATCCCCGAGATCTTCTGGGACTTCTGCCACCCCGAGGTCATGGTGATGCAGCGCATGAACGGTGTGCCCATCAGCCAGATCGACCGCCTGCGGGAGGCCGGTGTGGACATCCCCAAGCTGGCGCGCGACGGCGTCACCATCTTCTTCACCCAGGTGTTTCGCGACGGGTTTTTTCACGCCGATATGCACCCGGGCAACATCCAGGTGAGTCTGGAGCCTGCCACGTTCGGCCGCTACATCTCGCTGGACTTCGGCATCGTGGGCACGCTGACCGAAGTGGACAAGGAATACCTGGCGCAGAACTTTGTGGCGTTCTTCCGGCGCGACTACAAGCGGGTGGCAGAGCTGCACATCGAAAGCGGCTGGGTGCCGCCCGAAACGCGGGTCAATGACCTCGAGTCGGCCATCCGCGCCGTGTGCGAGCCATATTTTGACCGCCCACTCAAGGAAATCTCGCTGGGCCTGGTGCTGATGCGGCTGTTTCAGACCTCGCGCCGCTTCCATGTCGAGATTCAGCCCCAGCTGGTGCTGCTGCAAAAGACCCTGCTCAACATTGAGGGCCTGGGCCGCGAGCTGGATCCGGACCTGGACCTTTGGAGCACGGCCAAGCCCTTCCTTGAAAAGTGGATGCTGGAGCAGATGGGCCCCCAGCGCCTGTGGCGCGAGCTGCGGGCCGAGGCGCCGCACTATGCCAAGCTGCTGCCCGAGCTGCCACGACTCATCTACGACGCGCTGCGTCAGCGCCCGGCAGACCACGAGCCTGCACTGCGTGAACTGCTGGAAGCGCAAAAACGCACCAACCGGCTGCTGCAAGGCATCATTTTTGCTGGGGTCGGGTTTGTGCTGGGCTTGCTGCTCATCCAACTGCTGATCAGAATCCGGCTTTTCTGACGATCTGCATGCCCGGTGCCCCGGTGTGGGGAGCGCCGGGGTGCAGGTCGGATTTCTTCACCCTGGACCGACCGAGACAAAAAGAGAGAGGAGCGCGCTGTGCTGCTGACCCTGGTTATCGTTTACCTGCTGATCACCATCGGCATCGGCTTGCTGGCAGCCCGGCGTGTGAAGAACGCTGCGGACTTTGCCATTGCCGGGCGCCACCTGCCGCTGTACATGATCATCACCACCACGTTTGCCACCTGGTTTGGGTCGGAGACCGTGCTGGGTATTCCCGCCAAGTTCATCGAGGGCGGTCTGGGCAATGTGGTGGAAGACCCATTCGGCGCGGGCTTCTGCCTGATCCTGGTCGGCCTGTTCTTTGCCGGCAAGCTGTACCGCATGACGCTGCTCACCATCAGCGACTATTATCGCGAACGCTATGGCCGCACGGTGGAAATCGTCTGCTCGCTGATCATCATGTTGAGCTACCTGGGCTGGGTTTCTGCCCAGGTCACAGCGCTGGGCCTGGTGTTCAACCTGCTGTCTGGCGGTGCCATCAGCATTCCGGTGGGCATGACGATTGGTGTGGTCTCCATCCTGGCGTACACGCTGTTCGGCGGCATGTGGTCGGTGGCGGTCACCGACTTCATCCAGATGATCATCCTGGTGGTGGGCCTGGCCGTCATTGCCGTGTTTGCGGGCAACATGGCCGGGGGGGCGGACAAGGTGATCGAGTTCGCGTCCAGCCGTGAGCTGTTCCGGTTCCTGCCTGAGCCCAAGTTCCATGACGTGGTGTTCTTCATCGCCGCAGGCGTGACCATGATGTTCGGCTCCATCCCGCAGCAGGACGTCTTTCAGCGTGTGATGTCGGCCAACAACATCCAGGCAGCCACGCGCGGCCCCGTGATCGGTGGCATCTGCTACATCCTGTTCGCCTTTGTGCCCATGTTCCTGGTGGCCAGCGCGCTCATCATCATGCCCACGGAAACGGCTGCGCTGCTCAAGGACGACCCGCAAAAGGTGCTGCCCACGCTGGTGCTGGAGAAGATGCCATTTGTGATGCAGGTACTGTTCTTTGGGGCCCTGCTGTCGGCGCTCAAGTCCACGGCCTCCGCCACGCTGCTGGCGCCCAGCGTCACTTTCACCGAAAACATCTGGCGCCAGTTCCGTCCGCACAGTTCGGACAAGCAGCACCTGCGCACCATGCGCATCACCACGCTCGTTTTCAGCGCCTGCGTGTTGGCCTATGCCATCTACATGCAGGGTACTTCCATCTATGAGCTGGTGTCGGGTGCCTACCAGGTGCCGCTGGTGGGAGCGTTTGTGCCGCTGGTGTTCGGCCTGTACTGGAAGCGTGCCACCACGCAGGGCGCCATCTTTGCCATCGTGCTGGGGCTGGTGACCTGGCTGCTTTTCCTGTCGACTCCGGCGGGAGCAATCTTTCCTGCGCAGCTGGCGGGTTTGCTGGCCGCGCTGGCGGGCATGCTGATCGGCTCCCTCGGGCCACAGGCCATTCGCAACAGCCATGCCTCCCACCACAAGATGGTTGGGGTCGAGTAACGCGGGGGGTGAAGGGGCATGCCGCCTATAATTGAGGGTTTTGCACTTTCCCTCAACACACTGACATGCCTATTTACGCCTACAAATGCGGCTCCTGTGGCCATGCCAAGGATGTGCTGCAAAAAATCTCCGACGCACCCCTGACGGTGTGCCCCGCCTGCGGCGCCGAAGCCTTCTCCAAGCAGGTCACTGCTGCAGGTTTTCAGCTCAAGGGCTCGGGCTGGTACGTGACCGATTTCCGTGGCGGAAACGGTGGCAACTCCGCCCCGGCCACCGAGGCCAAGTCGGAGTCCAAGACTGAATCAGCGGCACCTGCCAGCGGCGGTGATGCTCCTAAAAAGGAAGCGGCCAGCACAAGCACTGCTAGCGCTACCGGCACCACCGGTACCAGTGGCACTTCTTCCTCTTCGAGCTGAGGACCTGCATGGCTGCCCTGCGCAAATGGCTGTTGACAGGCCTTCTGGTCATCGTGCCCGGTGTCATCACGGCCTGGGTGCTCAACTGGATTGTGAGCACGCTCGACCAGACCCTGCAGATCCTGCCCGGCGCGTGGCAGCCCGACAAGCTGCTCGGAGTGCATGTCCCGGGCTTTGGTGTGGTCCTCACGCTGGCCATCTTGCTCGTGGTGGGCGCCATTGCCAGCAACTTTGCGGGCCGCAAGCTTGTGCAGTGGGGCGACGCGCTGGTACACCGCATTCCGGTGGTGCGCTCGATCTACTCCAGCGTCAAGCAGGTGTCGGACACGCTGTTCTCCGAGAGCGGCAATGCCTTTCGCAAGGCTGTGCTCGTGCAGTGGCCCCGCGAAGGGGTATGGACCGTGGCGTTCGTCACTGGCGCCCCCAATGGTGAAGTGGCTGCGTACCTGCGCGACGAGTTCGTCAGCGTGTACGTGCCCACCACCCCCAACCCCACAGGGGGGTATTTTGTGATGGTGCGCAAGAGCGACTGTGTCGAGCTCGAAATGAGTGTGGACAGCGCCCTCAAGTACATCGTCTCCATGGGTGTGGTGGCTCCAGCGGACCCCACGCTGCCCCCACCCAAGTAAGAAAAGCAATCTCTTTCAACGTCAACGCGCCCTGCGGCGCCGGAAGTTTTGTCATGGCCATGCGTTCCCACTATTGCGGTCTTGTGACCGAAGCCCTGTTGGGCCAAACCGTTACCCTGTCGGGCTGGGTGAACCGCCGCCGTGACCATGGTGGCGTGATCTTCATCGACCTGCGCGACCGCGAAGGCTACGTGCAGGTGGTGTGCGACCCCGACCGCGCAGAGATGTTCAAGGTCGCCGAAGGCGTGCGCAACGAGTTCTGCGTGCAGGTCAAGGGTGTGGTGCGCGCACGCCCCGCAGGCACCACCAACGACAAGCTCAAGACCGGCCAGATCGAAGTGCTGTGCCATGAGCTGAACGTGCTCAACCCCTCCGTCACGCCTCCGTTCCAGATCGACGAGGAAAACCTGTCGGAAACCACGCGCCTCACGCACCGCGTGCTGGACCTGCGCCGCCCGTACATGCAGAACAACCTGATGCTGCGCTACAAGGTGGCAATGGAAGTGCGCAAGTTCCTCGATGCGAATGGCTTCATCGACATCGAAACCCCCATGCTCACCAAGAGCACGCCCGAAGGCGCGCGCGACTACCTCGTGCCCAGCCGCGTGCACGATGGCCATTTCTTCGCATTGCCCCAGTCGCCCCAGCTGTTCAAGCAGCTGCTGATGGTGGCGGGCTTCGACCGCTACTACCAGATCACCAAGTGCTTCCGCGACGAAGACTTGCGTGCTGACCGCCAGCCTGAATTCACCCAGATCGATATCGAGACATCGTTCATGGAAGAGCAGGACATCCGCGACATGTTCCAGGGCATGATCAAGACGGTGTTCCAGAACACGCTGGGCGTGGACCTGGGCGAGTTCCCCGTCATGACCTACCAGGACGCTGCGCGCCTGTATGGCTCCGACAAGCCCGACCTGCGCGTGAAGCTCGAATTCACCGAGCTGACCGACGTGATGAAGGACGTGGACTTCAAGGTGTTCTCGGGCGCCGCCAACATGAAGAATGGCCGCGTGGTCGGCCTGCGCGTGCCCGGTGGCTCGGTCGAAGGCGGCGGCATCAGCCGTGGCGAAATCGACGCCTACACCGAGTTTGTCAAGATCTACGGCGCCAAGGGCCTGGCCTACATCCGCGTCAACGAACTGGCCAAGGGCCGTGACGGTCTGCAGTCGCCCATCGTGAAGAACATCCACGACGCAGCCCTGCAAGCCGTGCTGGAGCGCACTGGCGCACAGGATGGCGACCTGATCTTCTTCGGTGCCGACAAGGAAAAGATCGTCAATGACGCGATTGGCGCGCTGCGTATCAAGATCGGCCACAGCGAGTTCGGCAAGAAGAACGGCCTGTTCGAGAACCGCTGGGCCCCGCTGTGGGTGGTCGACTTCCCGATGTTTGAGTACGACGAGGAAAACCAGCGCTGGAACTCGGTGCACCACCCCTTCACCAGCCCCAAGGATGGTCACGAAGACTGGATGGTCACTGCGCCCGAGAAGTGCATCTCCAAGGGCTACGACATGGTGCTCAACGGCTGGGAAATGGGTGGCGGCTCCGTCCGTATCCACCGCGCCGATGTGCAGCAGAAGGTGTTTGACGCCCTCAACATCACGCCCGAAGAAGCCCAGCTCAAGTTCGGCTTCCTGCTGGATGCGCTGCAGTACGGCGCGCCTCCGCACGGCGGCCTGGCCTTTGGCCTGGACCGCATCGTGACGCTGATGACCGGTGCCGAGTCGATCCGCGACGTGATCGCCTTCCCCAAGACCCAGCGCGCCCAGTGTCTGCTCACACAGGCGCCCAGCCCTGTGGACGAAAAGCAGCTGCGCGAGCTGCACATCCGCCTGCGCAACCCCGACGCGGTCAAGACTGCGGCCTGATTCCGGACGCACACGTCCTTCGCGCATGCAGCCATGCATCGCACACCAAGCGGCTCGGGCCTTGCGCCCTGGCCGCTTTTTTCATGCGCGGCGCATCGGGCACTGGCCGCCGTGCACGGACTGAAAGAGGTACTTCCATGCGTTTGTTGACACGCTCCCATTGGCTACTTGCGGCCGCATGCATCGCCCTGGCTGGATGCGGCGAGAAGAAGACCGAACTGGGACAGGGCGGTTCGGTGGTCACGGGCTCGGCCGGGCCCCAGGGCGCGCAGAACGCGGCCCGTGAGCTGGTGCGTTGCGATGCGCCCGTGGCCACGCTGGCGCTGGCCGAGAACCCCAATGGCTACATCATGGGCTCGGGCTACCAACTGCCCGCGTCGCCGGTGCCACTGGTCAAGCTGCTGGCCCAGCAGAGCGGGTGTTTCCGCGTGGTGGACCGGGCAGCGGGCCTGAAGGGCACTGTGCAGGAGCAGGAATTGAAGGACGCAGGCATCTTGCGCAAGAACAACTCCACCGTGGCCAAGGGCAAGGGGTACGAGGCGCAGTACACGCTCACGCCCAGCCTCACGTTCAGCGAGCAGGATGCGGGCCGGGGCCTGGCCGGGGTGATCGCCATGATCCCGGTACTGCGCGACATCGCTGGCCTGGCCGGGCTGGTGGAGCAGGTCAAGTTCAAGGAAGCACAGACGGCCTTGCTGCTGTCCGACAACGAAACCACCGAACAGGTAGCGGCGGCCACAGGCTCAGCGCGCACCACCGACCTGGGGGTTGGCGGCTTGGTGTTCGGCAAGCTGGGCGGCGCAGCGGGCGCTGGCTGGAGCAATACCAACGAAGGCAAGGTCATTGCTGCGGCGTTTCTGGACGCGCACAACCAGCTGGTGGTGCAGGCGCGTGCGTTGCAGGCCAAAGAGCTGCCCCCGCCCGTGCCCACCACCACGGCAGCCCAGCGCCCCAAGGGGGGCTGAAGGCACAGGCCATGGCAGCCGCCGCCGGGCCACCGCGGCCTTACAAGCTTCCAGAGTCTGTGCTGGTGGTGATCCACACCCCCGCGCTGGAGGTGCTGCTGATCCGCCGCACCGGGGGCGAGGGGCATTGGCAGTCGGTCACCGGTAGCAAGGATGCGCTGGACGAGCCTTTTGCCGAGACCGCACGCCGTGAAGTGGCCGAAGAAACCGGGATAGACACCCTGGCACCGGGCTGTCTGCTGACCGACTGGGCGCTGGAGAACGTGTACGACATCTGGCCCCAATGGCTGCACCGTTATGCACCTGGCGTGGTGCGCAACCGTGAGCGCGTGTTTGGCCTGCGTGTGCCCGCAGGCACGCCCGTGGTGCTGAGCCCGCGTGAGCACGATGCCTATGAGTGGCTGCCCTGGCAGCAGGCCGCTGACCGGTGCTTTTCCGCGTCCAATGCCGAGGCGTGCCTGTTGCTCCCCCGGTTTTTGCATCTCGGGTGAGTGGACTCCGAATGGCCCGGCGGCAACAGGGGCACGGCCGGGCGGCGTCGCCTCAAGAGGCGTCTGGAGGCCGCAAGCGCAGGACGGCAGCAGGATCGTCGGCATCGTCTGCGGGCGACGGGCCGAGGGCCGAGCTGTCGGGCGATGGCTGCGGAGTGCGCGTGGGTGTGTTGTCGCTGCTGCCCCGCACCCTCAGTGCCACACCGCCGGGGTGGCGTTCACTGTCTTGCCCCAGGATGGCCCTCGCCGGGGTGCTGCCCATGCGGGCGCGCAGTGCGTCGATGCTCTCTTGCAGCGGTTGGGGGGCGGCCATGCGCGCGCCATGGCGTAGCAGCACTTGCTGTGCCATATCGAGCAGTTTGGAGTTGAGGGTGCGTTCGGCTTCGGCCAGCAGGTTTTGCACGGCACCGCCAGGGTCACCGCCCAGGCTTTGCGCCATGGCGACTTCGGCCGTCTTGTTGACGCGTTGCAGGCAGTCTCGCACCAGTTGGCTGTAAGGCTCATGCAGGTTGCAGGCGTTGGCCATCAGCTCGGTCAAGCCGCGTGTGTTGGCATAGCGCATGCCCAGTGCCAGCACCCAGCTGTCGCCCTCGGGCAGCTCGATCGACGTGACGGCCAATACGGCCAGTAGGCTGCCCAGGTTGCAAGCAGCCTCAAAGTCGAAGGTGCTGGACGTGATCTCGCGGGCCATGCCACGCACCGATTCAACCGCTTGCGAAAACTGCCGCTGCTGGATGAGCTGCAGCGCCCGCGCCACCTCGGCAAAACGCCGGATGCGCGCGCTGCCGTAGTGGCGCTCTAGGATGCGCGCAAAGTCGGCCATGCAGCGCTCGATGCCCTTGCGGTCGTTCTCAGCGTAATACGCGAACGTCAGCAGCACCAGCGACTGGTAGTCGAACAGCTTGGAGTCAATGCCCAGCACTGTGGCGCGTGCCAGCACCTTGGTGGCGGTGGCGCGGTCGCCCATGTAGTACGACATCATCCCCAGCTTCTGCAGCCGCACCACCGAGTCGGGCGTGAGGGTGCTGGCCGTGCGGTAGGTCTCGATGGCCTGCGAAAAATTGCCCATCTCCACCTGCGCGCGGCCCAGCACGTCGTAGGCGTCGGCGAACGACGCGTCTTCGCCAATCAGCTCTTGCAAGGTGGTGATGGCGCGCGCGGCCTGGCCTGATTCGATCTGTGCGCGGGCCACGCCCAGCTTGGCCCAGGGCAGGGCCCGTGCCGCGATGACGGCCTCGAACAGGGTGCGCGCCTCGTCGTGGCGGCCCAAGCGCAGCAGCAGCTCCGACCCGATGCGGGCGGCGTACAGCCAATAGGGCTTGCGGGCCTCGAAACGCTCCACGCACAGCGCGGCGGCCTGCTCGAAGTCCTCGGCTTCGATGGCATCGAAAATGGGCTTGAGGTGGATCTTGCGCAGGCGCGCCAGGCTCAGGCGCTCGAACAGCGCGCTGGGCGTGAAGGGCTTGAGCAGGTAGCCGTCCAGGGCCGACTCGGCGGCCTCGGCCACTGCGGCGTACGACGCCTCGGCCGTGACCATGAAGAACACCGTCGAAAACGGCAGCAACTGCGCGCGCCGCAGGTCGTCCAGCAGGGTCTGGCCCGAGTAGTTGGATTCGCCAAAAAACTGGTCGCACAACACGTAGTCGAACACCGTGTGCTCCAGCCGGGCGCGCGCGTCCTGCACACGGGAGCATTGCACGATGCGGGTCACGCCGTACTCGCGCAGCTGCCCCACCAGAATGCTGCGCGATGTGGCATTGCTGTCCACGATCAGCGCCTGGGTCTGTGGGGCGGGATTGGGGCCGCTCTCGGTAGCCATGGGGGTCGGGGCCGTCCCTGCGTGCTCAAAATGTTGGAGTCTCCAGTGTAAAGCGCTGCCGCCCCCTGCCTGCGTCGGGCAAACCCCTTGCCACCACGGCTTGCGACACAATCTCCAGTCCTAGGAGCGGCAATTGACCGCTTGCCGTTTTCAAGGGCGCCTCATGGATACTGACTCTCGCTGCTTCGTTGACGTTCGCTTGTCGAGTGGGCACGCTACGCATTCGCCAGCACCGCGCTGGGCGCGCCATGCGGCGTTGCTCCTTCTTGCGGGCATGAGCCCGCCGCGTCCTCGTGCCTTGCCTGGCGCACCCATCGCGGCGCTGGCGAGCGCGTGCAATTACCCCTCCTAGGACCATGCAACACGACGACATCCTGCGCGTAGCCACCTACAACATCCACAAGGGGGTGCAAGGCATCGGGCCCGCGCGGCGGCTGGAGATTCACAACCTGGGCCTGGCGGTGGAGCAGCTCGACGCCGACATCGTTTGCCTGCAGGAGGTGCGCAAACTGCACCGGCGCGAGGCGGCCTACTTTCAGCGCTGGCCTGATCTGCCGCAGGCCGAGTTCCTGGCGCCCGAAGGCTACGAGGCGGTGTACCGCACCAATGCGATCACCAAACACGGCGAACATGGCAACGCGTTGCTGACCCGCTGGCCGGTGATCGGGCACCAGCATGAAGACATCTCGGACCACCGTTTCGAGCAGCGCGGGCTGCTGCATGTGGAGGTGGATGTGCAGGGCCGCAACGTGCACGTGATCGTGGTGCACCTGGGCCTGATCCCTGGCAGCCGCATCCGCCAGGTCGAGCGCCTGCAGGGCTTCATCGAGCGCGAGGTGCCGCCTGGCACGCCGCTGGTGGTGGCCGGTGACTTCAACGACTGGGGGCAGTTGCTCAAGCGCATGCTGGCAGGCTTTGGCCTGTATGAATGGGATGCGCCCCGCACCTTCACCTACCCCGCGCGCCTGCCCCTGGCGCAGCTGGACCATGTGTATGCGCGCGGGCTCACGCCGCTGTCGCTGCAGGTGCCGCGTGGGCGCATCTGGTGGCGCATGTCGGACCATTTGCCCCTGATCGCGGAGTTCCGGCTGTGAGGCGCTGCCGGGGTGTGCGCGGTGGCAGGGTGACGGGATGAGGCGCAAGCCCTTTGCGCAGACCCCGGGCACCGGGCCCGCCGACGACCACCAGGTCCGGCTGCTGCAAGGCGCCGAGGAGTTCTTTCCGGCGCTCACCGAGGCCATGGATGCTGCGATGGCGGACATCCAGTTCGAGACCTACATCTTTGACTTCACCGGCGCCGGAGCCACCGTGGCCCAGGCGCTGATGCGCGC
>Ga0123388_1012448_pt1 | contig 27930 bp, 28 predicted proteins | sample T0HHNO3metaT_FD_89916 | JGI IMG/M metagenome (GOLD analysis project Ga0123388, IMG submission 89916) | Methane-oxidizing artificial microbial communities from Washington, USA to study methane cycling - T0-HHNO3 metaT (Metagenome... | ecosystem: Engineered > Modeled > Simulated communities...
ATTTGGTCGCTTTAGTGCTGTTAAACGTGATGCCTTATTGCTAACGCTCATCATTTTTGTGAGCTATCTATTCATCATGTGGATTGATTTAGCGGAAACATTGACTAGAGAGTTTGCCAAATACGAAAGAATACAACTGGATGAAGTACCATTTTTATTGCTGCTAATGGCAATTGGCTTAGCTTGGTTTACTTACCGCAGAGTACGTGAACGTGACCGTGAAATTGCGCTACGCATGCAGGCAGAAAATAAAATAATGTGTTTACTCACCGAAAATAAAGCGCTTACGCAACACCTTATTAAAGTACAAGAAGCTGAACGCCAGCAGCTCGCCATCGATTTACATGATGATATTGGTCAGTATCTATTAGCCATTCGGCTAGATGCTTCTGCTTTAAATCTATCCATCAACGCTGAACCTAAGTCTACGGTGGTTAACTTACATGCCAGACGCATCTTATCCAATGCGCAGCATATTCAGGAAATGACGCGAACATTGATGCGCCGCTTAAGGCCAGCGCCTACGGATACAAAAGGCTTATTTGATAGCATCCAGCAGTTAACCCAAGAATGGCATCAGCAGCACCCGCATATCATCTTGGAAAGCAGCATTGATCAGCTTTCAGTCGTGTTCTCACAGCAAATGAGCATTACGATATATCGCCTCATTCAAGAAACACTGACGAATATCTCTAAATATGCCAATGCGACCAGCGTGTGGATTAGCCTGTCATTACAGCGTAGCGAAGCCAAACGTTATATCTACTTAGAAATTAAAGATAACGGTCAAGGCTACGCCAGCGATAACGTTCAGGGCATGGGCATGATCGGTATGAGAGAGCGTGTTACTTCATTGATGGGCGAATTCAGCATGACCAGTCACTTGAATCAGGGCGTGACGATGGTTGCCAAAATTCCATTAATGTCGCTTTAGCGTAATTTTAAAGATAAAACCAATGTATCCAGATCAAGAATCCTACAACGCGTCACGGGAAATTAAGCCGCAAACAAAAATGAACAAATCCATATTGATTGTTGATGACCACGTTGTTGTCAGACAGGGATTAAAAAGCCTATTAACTCAATGGGGTTATAAGGTCGTTGCAGAAGCCACTAGCGGCGAAAATGCTATTTCACTTTGGCAGGATCACCAGCCACATTTAATTTTAATGGATTTAGATATGCCTGGCCTTGGCGGACTAGAGGCGATGCAGCGCATCATACTGCGCGATAAAAACGCCAGAATATTGGTTTACAGCATGCATGAAGGCAACGCGTTTGCCATAAGAGCCATTCAAGCTGGGGCTAAAGGCTATGTCGTCAAAACCGATGACGTGAGCATTTTGCTGGAAGCGGTAGACAAAGTGTTGCGTGGCGGCAAATACATTGGTCAAAAACTGGCACAGCATTTGGCCATGGAATTAATTACCGAGCTAGACAATCCGCTTGGCAAGCTGACACCAAGGGAGTTTGAGGTATTCAGACAGCTAGCCAATGGCAATGCACTAGGTTTTATTTCAGATAGCTTAAATATCAGCTACAAAACCGTCGCCAATATTCAAACCCAAGTAAAACAAAAGCTTAATGTAAAAACTACCGCCAACCTGGTGCATTTGGCTATTCAATTAGGTATTACGCAAAACAAATCTTAATGCATCACTTTTATACATTAGTTAACAAATCACTTACCAATTAACAAACCATTTACATAAGGACAGCAATATGAAACATTTCCAACTCACTTTCATCTCGATTGCATTGTTATTCGCCTCAAACCTATTACAAGCTAAGGATGTTTCCCCTAAAACAACCTACAAAGAGATGGATTTCATTCAGCTAGTGAATGGCAAAACGCGGGAAGATGTGGTTAAAATCCTTGGCAATCCGGTTAAAAAAACCACACCGGTAATGCCAACGAACGCGGCACAAATTGTGCAGGAAAATGCGCAAATCGCCACTCCCAGAAAAAAAGACTCTATCGAAATGTGGCATTACAATAATTTGGTTAGCTACAATTCAAAAAACACCTATAAACGTACTGAGTTAACGTTTATTAATAACAAATGCTCAAACATTACTTACATAAACTAGATATATATTAATGAGGGTTAACCAAACAAAACCTCCCAAAAACTCTTTAACAATCATGCTATTTTCTCGTCATTATTTTAGGAAAAAAATGCTATTCGCAATTTTTTATCAGCATTTAATGAGATAAATATCATTGTTTTCTAACTGCAATGAAACCTCTAAACCATATTGTTTACGCGCCCATGCAAACAATATGGTTTTTTTACATATGCATCCATACGTGCCAAATTAGCGAACAAGAATTTACTGGCACAGTAGTTGCTTTAACTCATTAATACTAAATGCACAACAACTAAAGACCCGACGAAAACAATGAATTTTCACGATGATATTTGGCTTATTTTACTCTCGCTCACAGCGAGCGGTTTTGCCATGTATATTACCTTGGGATTCATCAGCCATCTCTACCGCACCACCTCTCGCTATAAAAGCGTTTTATTGGGCGTGTACTCATTCGCCATTGGCTCTGGGTTGTGGGCGATTCTTTTCATCAATCTATTAATATTTCATGACAACCTGTCATTAACAATTTTTTCAGCAGACATGTTGGCGGCGTGGTTCGTCGCTTTAATTATCGGCTTAACTTTATGTTTTGTTACCAGCAAAAAAGTGGTCGTGTTAAGCAATCTCATATTAGGTGGTGCTTTGATTGGCATAGGCAGTTATGCTATGTTTTATTTTGCATTAGCCGGTTTAAATGAAATCAATCATGTTTCCAGCACGGTTGCACTCATCACTTTTGAACCGCTATCACTTTTATTGGCAATCTCGGTAGCATGTATTGCATCGGTGATTTCATTGGCGATAATCGCTTGGATAAAAGATTTCTCAGGCGAAAATAAACCGTTCATCAAGCTGATTTTTTCAGTGATTACCGGCATTACCATTCTGGCGATTCATGCCATATTTAACACCTCAATCATGCTAAAAACGGCACAAGCGGCACAACCATTTGTCTCTACATTTGCTGACAAAACAATGCTGGCACTTGTCATTACTTTAGGCTTGGTGTGCTTATTCTTACTGGCATTCGTTATCGCGCTGTATTACGAAAAATTTGGTGTAAGCAACCTAATGGCCAGGAAAAATAACCCTGATGCAGCGAATACAGGCTTTAAAGATCCGTTAACACAATTACCAAACAGACGTGCGTTTCAACATGAATTGCAAACAGCGGTTAAACGTAGCGCACGTGCCAGCAATACCATTGCACTTGCTTATATCGATTTGGATCACTTTAAACCGATTAACGACAATTTCGGCCATCACGTTGGTGATGCAGTTTTATTTTCTGTCGCACAACGTTTAAATGCCGCAGTCAGAGTTTGTGACTCCGTTGCGCGTATTGGCGGCGATGAGTTTGTGGCTTTAATTGACGAAATCAAATCGGATGCAGATATTATTCCAATTGTAGAACGCATCGTTCAATCCATTAAAGAGCCGTTTTTAATACAAGGGCAACAAATCGATATTTCCTGCTCGGTTGGCATTGCCGTGTATCCGCGTGATGGTGATATCGACAAACTGATGGTTTGTGCCGATGCAGCCATGTACAAAGCCAAAGAAAGTGGCAAAAATCAATTCAGATTCTTTGATTCTGAAATTGAATCTGCATCAGACCAAATGTTAGAGATGCAACGGGATTTACGCCTTGCGATTGAAAACAACGAGTTTAGCCTTGTGTTTCAACCAAAAATACATTGCAAAACACAATCACCGGTGGGCGCGGAAGCATTAATTCGCTGGAATCACCCAACTAAAGGCGTTATTTTACCCATTGACTTTATCCCTGCAGCCGAGCGTTTTGGCCTGATTAACCAGATTAACGACTGGGTAGTGACCGAAGGTTGTCGCGCCATCTATCGTGCGAGAGAGGCAGGAACTAACTTAAATATATCAATCAATCTCGCTCGCCAGCAATTTAGAAACCCTAATTTGGTGGACGAAATATTGCAATTGCGCAAACGTTACAAAATACCAGCCAAAAACTTAATGTTTGAAATCAAAGAAACAACCGCTATCAGGAACGAAGAGCAGTTTAAACAGTTGCTACGTCAGTTTAAGGCGGCCGATATCAAAGTAGCGCTGGATGATTTTGGTTCACATCAATTCAGCTTAAGCTATTTGCAACATCTAAATATTGATGAAATCAAACTGGATAAAGTATTTATCGGACAAATCAACGAAAATAAAACCTCGCGTTCCTTAGTCGATGCGGTGATTCGCCTGGCACATGCCCTGGATTTAAATGTCGTGGCCGAAGGCGTAGAAACCAAAGCACAGCATGATGCGCTGGTTGATTTAAACTGCGATCACATGCAAGGCTATTTATTCTCCGCACCGATTCCCGAAGAAAAACTATTGAAACTATTCCAGCAACTGAGTATCAATTTTAAATCAACGGGTCAATTTTCAGTATCCGATTACCAGACAGAAGCTGCATAAATCAGCATAAGTACGACACAGGTGATTGCTAGATGTTAAAATAAAGCCTAACTTAAAATTAGGCTCTATGAATAAAGTCTTACGAAAAATCACCATCATGAAACTTTACGGCATCCCAAACTGCAACACGGTAAAAAAAGCACGCGACTGGCTTGCTGCACATGATATTGCAGTCGAATTTCACGACTTTAAAAAGTTGGGTGTTTCAGAAACGGACTTAACCAACTGGCTAAAGCAAATACCGCAAGAAAAACTCGTTAACCGTGCTGGCCTTACTTGGCGCGGTTTAGACGAAAAAACAAAAAATAGCATCATTGACGATGCGTCTGCAATTGCATTAATGCAAGCCAAAACCAGCTTAATTAAACGTCCTATATTAGTTAAAAATGATGTTGTATTGTGTACGGGGTTTGACGAAAATCGTTATGCGGAAATTTTCAATACCTCCAATATTGAATCAAAAAATGTTTAATCAAAGTTAATTGAAAGTTTTAAGCCATGAATAAAGCTTTTCCATCCACCACTATCGAACTTGCTATTGATTTGCTCAAACGCCAATCTAATACGCCAGAAGATGCGGGATGTCAGGAAACGATGATTGCGCGTTTAGAACCATTAGGTTTTAAAATCGAACGCATGCGCTTTGGCGACGTGGATAACTTTTACGCGCGACGTGGCACTGCATCGCCTTTGCTAGTGTTTGCAGGTCATACCGATGTCGTGCCCACAGGCCCCATCGACAAATGGCATACGCCGCCTTTTGAACCAACTATTGTCAATGGCATGCTGTGTGCGCGTGGCGCAGCGGACATGAAAACTTCATTAGCTGCATTTATCACCAGCATCGAAGAATTTGTCGCAGAAAACCCAGACCACAAAGGCTCTATCGGCTTACTGATTACGTCTGATGAAGAAGGAATTGCCGTAAACGGTACAATCAAAGTGATTGAAGTATTAAAAAACCGTGGCGAATTGATTGATTATTGTATCGTTGGTGAACCGACCAGCAATAAAGTCGTCGGCGATATGATTAAAAACGGTAGACGTGGTTCATTATCTGGCAATCTCACCGTTAAAGGCGTGCAGGGTCATATTGCTTACCCGCATCTCGTTAAGAATCCCATCCACCTAGTCGCACCTGCGATTAAAGACATGGTAGAAACGGTTTGGGATAACGGTAACGAATATTTCCCGCCGACTTCTTGGCAAATTTCGAATATGAATGGCGGTACGGGTGCCACTAATGTCGTGCCAGGCGAGGTAGAGATTTTATTTAACTTTAGGTTTTGCCCAGAATTAGCCGGTTCTGATGGTGTTAAACATGGCAGTACCGATACTAATTTAAGGCAACGTGTGCATGCTATTTTAGACAATCACAAATTGGATTACGATTTGGAATGGGAATATTCGCCGCCTTACATCACGCCACGTGGCAATTTGGTGGAGGCGATTTCAGAAGCGATCGTCGAAAGTTATGGTGTATCGCCTGAGTTATCCACCACTGGCGGCACATCTGACGGTCGTTTTATCGCCGACATTTGCAAACAAGTGATTGAGTTCGGCCCGCTGAATAAAACCATCCATAAGCTGAATGAATGTGTAGGTGTGGCGGATATTGAGCCACTAAAACAAACGTACAAACTAACACTTGAAAAGTTAATTAAATATTAATTCAATCATAAAACTGATTAAGTAGAAAAATCCAATGACGCATTTTCCAAGATTAACAGAAGAGTTATTTACGATTCGCGACTGGCTACGCTTTACGGTGAGCCAGTTTGAAGAGGCTGAGGTTTTCTTTGGCCATGGCACTGATAACAGCTATGACGAAGCGGTTTGGCTGGTGATGAGCGCGCTACATTTACCACACGATACACTGAATAACTTTTTGGATGCCGTCATTACCGAACAAGAACGCAAACACTTGGCGCATTTAATCGAGCAACGCATCACTAAACGCACACCAACAGCATACTTAGTGCGTGAGGCGTGGCTGCGTGGCTTTAAGTTTTATGTCGATGAGCGGGTTATTGTGCCGCGTAGTTTTATTGCTGAATTGTTAGATTTTAACGAAGAAGGCGAGCATGGCTTGCAGCCGTGGATTGAGCATCCTGAACTCATTAACTCTGCCGCGGACATTTGTACTGGCAGTGGCTGCTTAGGTATTCTGCTGGCCAACGCTTTTCCCGATGCAGCAATCGATGTCGTAGATATTTCAGCTGACGCAATTGCCGTCGCCAATATTAATATCAACAATTACGGCTTAACTGAACAGATTACTGCGATTCAATCGGATATGTTTACAGCATTACAAGGTAAAACTTACGATCTGATTATCAGCAATCCGCCTTATGTGGATGGGCCTAGCATGGCGGCTTTGCCACTTGAATACCAGAATGAACCGCAATTAGCTTTGGGCAGCGGTGCAGATGGCTTGGATCATACGCATACTATTTTGCGTGAAGCGGCTAACTATTTAAATGATGATGGGTTATTAATTGTAGAGATTGGACACAATCGCGATGCATTGCTTGACGCCTATCCAGATATGGATTTTACATGGCTAACAGTGGAATCAGGCAATCAATATGTATTTTTACTGACAAAAGAACAACTACTTCAAATAGCTAGCTAAATTCAAACTAATAGTTAGGTAAAGTTATCGCTTTTTAGGCTTTGCAGCAGGTAAATCGCTGGCTTGGCGAACACGTCTATTAGCAGTATTCCTAGCTGCTGGTTTTTTAGTGTCTGTATTTTTAGCAACCCGTCCGTGCTGTACTGACTTACCGTCCTCACCCACTTCTCGCACAGGCCTATCTAACGCACTCATGCGTTGTTTACGCACTTTCGGCACGAACACAGATGTGGCCTTGTCTTTCTCGCGTTGAGTCAATTGTCTTAAGGGTGCTCTTGGCACTTCTAAGCCAGCCCACTCCAACAACTCCACTACGGTTTTTTGCTCAAGCTTTAGCATCGTGCCGCGCTTAACTCTAGGCGGCAAATTCACAGGTCCGAAACGCACGCGCATTAAGCGGCTAACAGGCAATTGAAATGCTTCAAACAAACGACGTACTTCACGATTCCTGCCTTCACGAATAATCACCTGATACCAATGATTCGCACCTTCACCACCTTGCGCACTGATACTATCAAAGTTCGCAGGGCCATCTTCAAGCTCAATTCCTTGCGTCAGCATGGTCATTTGCTCGTCTGTCAGTTCACCAAAAATTCGCACGGCGTACTCACGTTCCACCTCATAGCGCGGATGCATAAAACGGTTTGCCAACTCGCCAGAATTAGTAAATATCAATAGGCCGCTGGTATTCATATCCAGTCGCCCAATCGCTATCCATTTACCTTGTTTGATTTTCGGCAGCTTATCAAAAACAGTCGCACGCCCTTCCGGATCGTCCTGACTGACGATTTCACCTTCTGGCTTATGGTAAATCAGCACTTGCGGCAGTTCAGCCTCAAACGACAAGCGTACAGGTCGACTATCAATTCGCACTACATCATATTGAGTGACGCCGGCACCCACTTTGGCCGTTTCACCGTTAATGGTCACACGTCCGCTGGCAATCAACTCTTCCATATCGCGGCGTGAACCCAAACCTTGGGTAGCCAATAGTTTATGTAAGCGTTGTGTAGGCTCCGGTGTTGCATTTAGGTCATTTTCTAATTTAGTAAAATTAGTTTTAGGACGACGGATTTGTGCTTGTGGATCGCGTTGTTGCTTGAAAGGACGTGCCATGATGAGCTTACTTTTATTTGCTAAGCCATGATTTTACAGTAGTTATTGCTAAATCCAGCATAAATTAATACGTTAAGAACACTTGTGAACTTATTTTCTAACAGCTAGCCTTCTAATGGCATTTCAGTTTGTGCAAAATCCTCGAATGGCGGCAATTCGCTCAAAGAGCGTAAATTCAAGTCATCTAAAAAGTGCTTGGTAGTTGCATATAACGAAGGCCTGCCAGGCACTTCACGCTGCCCTACTATATCGATCCAATCACGTTCCTGTAGTTGTCGCATCACATTCGGGTTAACCGCTACACCGCGAATTTGCTCAATGTCACCACGCGTGACAGGCTGTTTATAGGCAATAATGGCTAGTGTTTCCATGACAGCACGTGAATATTTTGGTTGTTTTTCAGGGTTAAGTCGCGCGATAAATTCGCTATATTGTGGCTTGGCTTGAAAGCGATAGCCCGTAGCTACTTGTACTAATTCTAGCGTTTTGGCTGTATTATCTTGTGCCCAGTCTTGCTTTAGCTCATCCAGCAGCATACGCAAAGTAGTGCGTTCCATACGGCCCGCAAACAGTTTCAGCAAGTCATCAAGACTTAAAGGCTGACCAGCGGTTAACAGCGCAGCTTCCAGCACTTGCTTCATTTCGATGATGTTTTCAGGTTCTTTCATATGGATGCCAAAACTATTCCATTGAACCATTTGCTTGTAAATAAATGGGGGAAAATGCTTGCTGCTGTGTGATGCGAATCAAACCTTCTTTTGCCAACTCTAAAATCGCCAAAAAATGCACAACCAATTTGGCTAACCCCTCAGTCACCACATCAAATAAAGCTGAAAACTCCACCATGCCATCAGCCTTCAAACGCCGTAGAATCTGGCTCATATGCTCACGTACTGACAATTCCGCTTTACCGATTTTATGATGCGTGGTCAGTTTGGCACGCTTGAGTACATTGCGCCATGCTTCTATCAGCTCATCTAAACTCACTTCCGGCTGTTTAATATCGGCGACATGCTGATAATAAGCCGATGCAACGCTAATATCCACGCCCACTTGCGGTATCGCATCCAAACGCTGAGCCGCTAATTTAATCGCTTCATACTCCATTAATCGCCGGACTAGCTCGGCACGCGGGTCGTCTTCCTCAACAATCTCTGCAGGTTTTGGCAATAACATACGCGATTTAATCTCGATTAACATCGCGGACATCAGCAAATAATCCGCCGCCAACTCCAGCTTAATTGCCTTCATTTTTTCCACATACACCATGTATTGCGCGGTCAATTGCGCCATGGGAATATCCAGAATATCCAGATTATGCTTGCGGATAAGGTAAAGCAATAGATCCAGCGGACCTTCAAAGGCCTCCAAATAAACTTCCAGCGCATCAGGCGGGATATATAAATCCTGCGGTAACTCAGCTAAGGTTTCACCGTGAACACGTATGCTTAAAGTGAGTTGCGTTTGCATTGGCTTTAATGCCCGACAGATTTTGAGAACAGATTGATCACAATAACACCTGAAATAATCATACTCATACCAATCATAGACGGCAAATCCAGTGTCTGTTTATACACCAGCCAACCGATAACAGAAACCAGTACGATGCCCATGCCAGACCAGATTGCATACATAATGCCGACCGGTAACACACGCATACTGATTGCCATAAAATAAAATGCCGTACCGTAACCGACAATCACAATCAACGATGGCACTAGTCGCGTGAATTCATTTGAAGCTTTCAAAGCGGTGGTGGCAATAACTTCACCGCATATTGCAATTGCTAAAGCTATCCAATGATTCACAATAAACATCTTTCAAAAATTTTGTTACGAAAAACCTGGTCAATATTGACGTAGTATTAGCCGTAATTCAAACCCATCGCATCACGCACATCGCGCATGGTTTCTCTTGCCAGTTTACGTGCTTTTTCACAACCTTCAGCCACAATACTTTTAACTAAAGTCGGGTCTTCAGCATAAAGGGCTGCACGTTCTTGAATCGGTTGCAGTTCTTTCAGCACGCCTTCTATCACTGGACCTTTACATTCTATGCAACCGATAGCCGCGGTTTTGCAGCCATTCTGTACCCAATCTTGAGTGGATTTATCTGAGTAGATTTCATGTAATTGCCATACAGGACATTTGGCTGGATCACCTGGATCGGTGCGGCGAATACGCGCTGGGTCTGTCGGCATGGTTTTGATTTTTTTGGCAATTGTATCTTTATCTTCGCGCAATGAAATCGTATTGTTATACGATTTAGACATTTTCTGGCCATCCAAACCCGGCATTTTGGATGCTGGCGTGAGCTTGTAATCAGGCTCTACCAGAATCATTTTACCGCCACCCTCTAAATAGCCAAGCAAGCGCTCTTTGTCGCCCATGCTCATGCCTTGCTGCTCTTCAATCAATGCCCGCGCAGCCTCCAAGGCCTCTTCATCGCCAGCTTGTTGGTACGCATTACGCATTTCTTCATACAGCGCGCCTTTTTTGCTGCCTAATTTTTTGATGGCCGCTTTGGCTTTTTCTTCAAAACCAGCTTCTTTGCCATAAATATGGTTAAAGCGGCGGGCGATTTCGCGGGTGAACTCAATGTGCGGAATCTGGTCTTCGCCCACTGGAACCTGAGTCGCTTTGTAAATAAGGATATCTGCGCTTTGCAATAATGGATAACCCAGAAAACCATAAGTCGACAAGTCTTTGCTGGATAATTTTTCTTGCTGGTCTTTATAAGTTGGCACGCGTTCTAACCAACTTAACGGTGTAATCATGCTCAAAAGCGTGTGCAATTCGGCATGTTCTGGCACGCGCGATTGAATGAAAATAGTCGCACTTGCTGGATCAACGCCTGCTGCCAGCCAGTCAATCACCATTTCCCAAACTGATTCTTCAATGATTTCCGGGGTATCGTAATGAGTCGTTAATGCGTGCCAATCGGCCACAAAAAATAGGCATTCATGCTCATGTTGCAGCTTAATCCAGTTTTTAAGCACACCATTGTAATGCCCTAAATGTAAGTTGCCTGTAGGGCGCATGCCCGATAAAACGCGTTCTAACGCCATATTTAACCTTGTTAATTACCTATAAATTAAATCTAAAAAAATATCGTTGAAATAAGCTGCAATGTGATCATCACAAACGGCCACATAATTTTATCAAGAATGTGCGTTACCAATAAAACAATTAGAATAATAAAACCGTAGCGCTCTATTTGCGCATATTTCACCGCTAAATGATTCGGTAATAAACTCACCGCGATACGGCCGCCATCTAAAGGCGGTATGGGCAGCAAGTTAAGCACCATTAAAATGGTGTTGACTAATATGCCTGCCGCGCCCATTAAAGCAAATGGCAAAGCTGCGTATTCAGGTAAAAAATGTGCGAATTGAATCGCTATCGCCCATAAAAACGCCATCGCTAAATTAGCGCCCGGACCAGCAGCGGCTACCCACAACATATCGCGTTTGGGATTGCGTAATTTCATAAAGTTAACAGGCACGGGTTTTGCCCAGCCAAAAAAAATGCCGCCGACCAACATGGTAATACTCGGCACAATAACTGTCCCTACCAAATCAATATGCCGCACGGGATTTAGGGTAATGCGGCCTAAATGGTGCGCCGTCATATCGCCATAATACCGCGCAACATAACCATGTGCGGCTTCATGCACGGTGATAGCCAAAATCATGGGAATGGCAGTAACCGCAATACGCTGTATGGTAGTAAGTGCTTGCAATTCGTTTAAAAGATTAAAAAAATCCATATTACTTTCTGAACAATATCGTGTTGCTAAATATTAAAAACTTACAATCCAAACGGCGCCGCATCTGCCACGCCTTGGCGAATCAGCGCGGGTTCAGCCGCTGTTAAATCGATAACCGTAGTCAAACCTGCAAAACTAACAGCAGAATCAATCACTAAATCCACTTGGCTTTCCAAACGGTCACGAATCTCCCATGCCTCATTCAGCGGTCCATCATCATTTGGCAGTTGCAATGTCATGCTTAGCATGGGTTGCGCTAGTTCATCTAACAAAGCCTGCACAACTAAATGATTGGGTACGCGGATACCCACGGCGCTGCGTTTCGCATGCTGCAAACGGCGAGGTACTTCTCTAGTAGCTTTCAGTACAAAGGTATAGGCCGCAGGGGTATTGGCTTTTAGCAGCCTAAATTGACTGTTATCCACTTGCGCATACACACTTAATTCGCTTAGATTACGGCAAATCAAGGTAAACAAATGGTCATCACCCAAACTGCGAATTTGGCGAATTCTATCCTGCGCGTCTTTGAAACCCATCATGCAGCCCAACGCGTAGCTGGAATCTGTCGGATAAGCAATCACGCCGCCATCGCGCAAGATTTCAACAGCCTGCTTAATCAGGCGTGGCTGTGGATTATTAGCATTAATGACAAAGAATTGCGCCATAATTTAGTGAGTTAAGCGGGATATATTAGGAGTTAAAAAAGAAATCTGAAGCAGTTAACTTAATTACTTTACATTTAAATATTGCGCTTCTGACCAATCTGCCCAAACAGGGTCGCAGCCTACTGGCAAATCGGGCATACAACCCATCGCCATATAAGATAAACCAGGGCCGTGATAATCTGAACCTAATGAAGCTTTTAAACTAAAGCGATGCGCGATTTTGGCAAATTGCTGATATTGCGGTGGATTATGGCTGCCAGTCACCACCTCAATCGCTGCGCCGCCATAGCTTCTAAATTCGTGCATCAGCAGCAGCATATTAATTGTACCCAGATCATAACGTCCCGGATGCGCAATCACCGCTTGTCCGCCCGCATTGGTAATTAAGCTGACAGCAGACTCAAGACTCATCCATTGATGTTCAACAAAACCGGGCTTGCCTTTGACCAGGAATTTTTTAAACACCGTCTTAACGTCTTTGGCATGTCCATTTTTAACCAAAAACTGTGCAAAATGGCTACGCGTCATAATGCTTTGTTTGGAAATCTCTTTTGCACCTTCATAAGCACCGGCAATGCCTGCCTTTGCCAAACCTTCCGCCATTTGTTTGGCGCGTTCATCGCGCCCAATGCGCACGTTTGCCAAAGCACTTTTCAAAGCGTCATTTTCTGCATCGAACTTTAAACCCACGATATGCAAAGTGCGTCTTTTCCAGGTAACCGAAATTTCAACACCATTCACAAAATGAATTCCGTGCTGATTGGCCGCATCGCGTGCAATAGCCAAACCAGTAATATCATCGTGATCAGTCAGCGCCAACACTTTAATGCCACTTTTAGCAGCGTGCGCCACCAAATCCTGTGGCGCCAACAATCCATCTGAAATGGTGGAGTGGCAATGTAAGTCTATCTGTGCAGCCATATAATGATATTCAGCGATCTAATGTTTTGCAAACAAGTCTAAATCATAGCAAAATACAACCTTTACAGATAGTTAAGCTTTAATTTAAGCGACTCTATCCGAGCGAAACAACCCAAAACATCCGAAAGAACGCATGAAATTTTTATTTGATTTATTCCCAGTGATCTTATTTTTTATCGGCTTTAAGCTATACGATATTTTTGTCGCTACGGCTATCGCGATTGGCGCCACCATTGCGCTGATTATTTACGCCAAGATTCGCCACGGAGTCGTGGAAAAAATGTTACTGGTCAATGGCGCAATCATCAGCGTGCTGGGTGGTGTTACATTATTGCTGCACGATAAAACTTATATCATGTGGAAACCAACCGTACTGTATTGGCTGTTGGCGGCTGTTTTGTTGATTGCCAATGTGTTTTTTAAGAAAAACTTTATTCAGCAGATGATGGGTAAAGTGCTGAATGCGCCTAAAGCCATCTGGGATAAACTCAATATGGCCTGGGTATTATTTTTAGTGATATTGGGCTTTGTGAATCTTTACGTCGCATTTAATTTTTCTGAAAGCGCATGGGTTAACTTTAAATTATTTGGTGTAACCAGCATCATGTTTATTTTTATCATCGCGCAAACATTGCTACTGAAACAATACTTAATTGAACCCGTTGAAAATAAAGAAGAGAAGTAAATGCTGTACGCGATTATTGCTGAAGACACACCCGATAGTTTGGAAAAACGCATGGCAAATCGCCCAGCGCATCTAGCCAGATTAACCGAATTACAGAACCAAGGCAGATTATTGCTAGCCGGCCCAATGCCTGCAATCGACAGTATAGATCCTGGCCCAGCCGGATTTACTGGTAGTTTGATCGTGGCAGAGTTTAGTGATTTAGATGCAGCAAAAGCTTGGGCAAATGCTGATCCATTTGTCGGCGCAGGTGTGTATGCCGACGTTGCTGTGAAACCTTTTAGAAAAACGCTGCCCTAAGCTTAAATAGAATCGAACCCATTCATATGAACTTAACCGAAACCATTCAAACCAGACTTGCCCAACTTAACCCAATTAGCATAGAGTTAAAAGATGATAGCGCCCTGCATGCAGGACATGCTGGCAATACGGGTGGCGGTCATTTCAGCCTAAAAATAGTAAGCTCGCAATTTTCACAAAAATCGCAGATAATGCGACATCGTTTAATTTATCAAGCACTTACAGATTTAATGCCAGGAAAAATTCACGCCATAAGCATACTTGCAATTTCTCCTGACGACCCCAATTAATTTTTTGACACTCTTGAAAACAACACCAAATTACTCTTTAAAACAAAATACTTCATTTATTAAAATAAAAGGATTTTTATGAAAATCACCCAAATTTTCGTTGCAGTTGCAGCACTTTCAGCACTGTCAATCACCCCTGCTGCTTACGCTGCCGACTCTGTTGCCACAGTAAACGGCAAACCCATTAAGCAAACCTGGGTTGATTACATCATGAAAGATGCACAAACACGCGGCCAAAAACCTAGTGATGCGATGAAAAATGCCATCATTAACGAATTAGTCGGTTCAGAACTCGCATACCAAGAAGCGCAAAAACAAGGCATTGATAAATTGCCAGACTACAAAATCAACGAAGAGCTGACGCAACGTAAATTACTGGTGAATATTTTCTTGGCCGATTATATGAAGAAAAATCCAGTAACAGAAGCAGATACCAAAGCAGCTTACGAACAATACAAAAAAGAGTTGGGTGACAAAGAATACAATGCACGTCACATTTTGGTAAAAACAGAAGCCGAAGCAAATGACATTTTGGCGCAAATTAAAAAAGGCAGCGACTTTGCTAAATTGGCAAAAGAAAAATCAATGGACCCAGGTTCTAAAGAAAAAGGTGGCGATTTAGGCTGGTTCTCACCAGCTGGCATGGTTAAACCATTTAGCGATGCTGTCGCTACGCTTAAAAAAGGTGAAGTATCTCCTGCGCCAGTGCAAACGCAATTTGGCTGGCATGTGATTAAAATGATTGATACACGTGCAACCCAAGTACCCGCTTATGACAAAGTAAAAGAAGGTTTAGAGCGTACTTTGCAACAACGTAAATTAGAAAAAATGATGTTGGATTTAAAAGCTAAAGCTAAAATCGATGTTCCTGGGGTAACAGGTGCAACTGGCGCAACGAAATAAGCTTAGCAATTTATAAACAATCGCCAACAAATCAATAACAAAAAAGCCTGCAATTGCAGGCTTTTTTGTTATTCCTATTTTATATATTACGGCTCAATAGGCCTTCATAAAGCGCAATAGTTTAATCTGAAAAAATATGCGACAATTAAGAACCATTATCATTTAGATCTTACTAACCCCTAAGTTTTACTCAATATTAACTGCTTAATTTAACAGGAACTGCCATGTTTGAAACCCTTATGATTACGTTTAGAGAAGGCTTAGAAGCCTTTCTCATTATTGCAATCACGCTTGCCTATCTCACTAAAACAGGCGGCGAAAAACTCATTCCATCTGTACGCAGCGCTTGCTATGTAGCGGTAATCGCGTGCGTCATTCTGGGTATTGTATTGGCTAGAATCGGCGGACTTACCCCATTCTGGGAAGGCACATTAGCATTAACTGCTGCCGTTTTAGTCATTAGCTGCACAGTACATATGCTAAAAATGGGCAAACACATGAAGCGCGAAATTACTGGCGCAATCGATAAGGCCGTAGCCAACCCTGGTAATGGTGCAAAAGTAGCGATATTTGCATTTGTATTGCTGATGATCGGCCGCGAAGGCTTGGAAGCCGCAACCATGATTGCTTCTTTAGCACAAAGCAATGACAGCACTAACTTAGTAGTTGGTGGCATGTTAGGTTTAATCGTAGCGGGCAGTGTTGCTTGGGCATGGAGCAAATATGGCCATCGCATCAATTTAGGATTGTTTTTCCAAGTAACCGCTGTGTTTATGGTGATATTCTCAATCCAATTACTCATTTATGCTTTCCACGAACTCACTGAGTCTGTAGAGGTGTACAACCTGGGCATTATTGATAACGCCTACTGGCACGCAGCTACTGAAGCTTATGGCCCCGAAGGTCGCATCGGCGCCTGGATTTCTTATAGCTTGGTTTTAGTGCCACTGGGGTTTTTAGCATATAGCTTTTTAACCAGCAAAAATCCAGCAAAATTGGCTAATAGTAATTAATCGCCACTTGTTCAAATTTTTGAATCCACGTTTATAAGCTTAATTTTAAAAAAATTAAGCTTATAAACACCGTACCGTAGCAAAACTCTGCTGGGCAGGCAGGCAGAAATTTAAAGTATTTAATCGGAATAGCCGTTGCGCTTTCTGTTAAAATAACGCTAATTTTCTAACTTTTTCAACTGCTTACTAGCCCATGCCCAGCCCTTCATTTTTAAGCCTTCGCGGTAGCCCTGCGTTATCACCATTCCGTCTTGACAAGCTCTACGCCACCTTAAAACAATCAGCACCCAGCATTACGCATATTTATGCAGAGTTTATACACTTTGCATTCAGTAGCGAGCCACTCAGCGATACTCAACAACAATCGCTTAAACAGATTCTCACCTACGGCCCACAAGCACAACTTGAAGATCCTACCGGTGAGTTATTTTTAGTCGTTCCGCGTATTGGTACGATTTCACCCTGGGCATCACGCGCAACCGATATTGCACATAATTGTGGGTTAAGTAGCGTATTACGTATTGAGCGCGGCATTGCGTTTTACGTCACCACGGCAAACAGCAAGCCGTTGAGTGATGCTGAAAAAAATGCATTCAAAGCAATTATTCAAGACCGCATGACCGAAACGGTATTAGCTAATTTAAATGATGCGCAAAAATTATTTCATAGCGCACAACCTAAACCGTTAAACACCATTGACATTTTAAATGGCGGCAAAGCTGCACTAAATAACGCAAACAATGAAATGGGATTAGCCTTATCCCCGGATGAAGTCGATTATCTGGTTGAAAATTTCAGCAAGATTGGCCGCAATCCGACCGATGTTGAACTCATGATGTTTGCACAAGCAAACTCTGAACATTGTCGTCATAAAATATTCAATGCCGACTGGGTGATTGACGGTAAAGAACAAGATATTTCGCTGTTTGGCATGATACGCAACACACACAAGCTAAACCCAGGCCATACGGTTGTCGCATACTCAGATAACTCGTCTATAGTTGCCGGTCAAAAGACCAAACGTTTTTATCCGAACACTCAAGGCGAATATGAGTTTAGCGAAGATGATATGCACTACTTAATGAAAGTAGAAACGCACAATCACCCTACTGCTATTTCACCTTTCGCTGGCGCCGCAACAGGCGCAGGCGGCGAAATCCGAGATGAAGGCGCAACAGGCATTGGCTCTAAACCCAAAGCAGGCTTAACCGGTTTTTCAGTGTCAAATTTAAATATTCCTGACTTTAATCAGCCTTGGGAAAAGCCTTATGGCAAACCCGGACGTATTGCTACCCCATTACAGATCATGACGGATGGCCCATTAGGTGGCGCCGCTTATAACAATGAATTTGGTCGCCCGAATATTGCCGGCTATTTCCGTACGTTTGAGCTAGAAGCTACTGATGCGGATGGTAAAACGGAAGTACGTGGCTACCATAAACCAATCATGCTGGCCGGCGGTGTAGGTAATATTTCAGCCGACCACTCGCACAAAAATGCGATTCCAGCAGGCGCAGCGCTTATTCAATTAGGTGGCCCAGCCATGCTAATTGGCTTGGGCGGCGGCGCAGCGTCCAGCATGGATACTGGCAGCAATACCGAAAATCTGGATTTTGATTCCGTACAGCGCGGCAATCCTGAGTTACAACGTCGCGCGCAAGAGGTGATCGATCGTTGCTGGCAGTTAGGCGATAAAAACCCGATTTTAAGCATTCATGATGTCGGTGCAGGTGGCATTTCCAATGCATTCCCTGAACTAGTGAATGACGCAAAAGTAGGTGCCACTTTTCAGTTACGTGATGTGCATAACGAAGAGCCGGGGATGTCACCACGCGAACTTTGGAGCAACGAATCACAGGAACGTTATGTGATGGCGATATTACAGGAAGATTTACCACGCTTTAAAGCTTTGTGTGAACGCGAACGCTGCCCATTTGCAATAGTTGGCTATGCCACAGAAGAACGACATTTAACCGTTGCCGACAGCCATTTTGATAACAATCCTGTTGATATGGATTTAAGTGTTTTATTGGGCAAACCGCCAAAAATGACGCGCGATGTGAAAAGCGTGAGCAAAAAATTAAGCGCTTTTGATACCAGCGACATTGACTTAAAAGATGCTGTAGGCCGTGTATTAAGATTACCTGGCGTAGCTGATAAAACGTTCCTTATCACCATAGGCGACCGCTCCGTAACCGGCTTGATTGCGCGCGACCAAATGGTCGGCCCATGGCAAATACCTGTCAGCGATGTAGCAGTAACTTTGGCTGGCTACGAAACCAATACTGGCGAAGCATTTGCCATCGGCGAACGTGCGCCAATCGCATTGATTGATGCACCAGCTTCTGGTCGCATGGCAATTGGTGAAGCGATTACCAATATTGCCGCCGCCGCCATTGATGACATCAGTAATTTGAAGTTATCTGCCAACTGGATGGCACCTGCAGGACATGCCGGTGAAGATGCAGCACTATTTGCAACCGTCAAAGCAGTCGGCATGGAATTATGCCCTGCTCTCGGCATTAGCATTCCTGTCGGCAAAGACTCCATGAGTATGAAAACCGTGTGGGAAGATGGTGTAGACAAAAAAGCGGTTACATCGCCAATATCCTTGGTTGTAACGGCTTTTGCCAATACATTGAATGCACGCAAAGCCTTAACACCGCAATTGCGTACGGATTTGGGTGATAGCAAACTGATTTTAATCGATTTAGGTAACGGCAAAAATCGTATGGGTGGCAGCAGTATTGCGCAAGTGTATGGTCAATTGGGTGATATTGCGCCAGATGTTGATAGCCCAGCACAGTTAAAAGCTTTTTTTGCAGGGATTCAGCAATTAAATACTGATAGCCAACTGCTGGCTTATCATGACAGAAGTGACGGCGGCTTATTTGCAACTTTGGCCGAGATGGCGTTCGCAGGCCACTGCGGTATAGATGTTGATATTACTGATTTGCAAGGCGATGCAGCTAGCGCGCTATTTAGCGAAGAGTTAGGTGCAGTTATTCAAGTGCGCGTAGCTGATGCAAATGCAGTTTTGGCACAATTGAAACAATCATTAAGCGCTCATCTGATTGGCTCTGTCACCAACAAAAATCAAATCAACATCACTAAAAATGGTCAAACAATCTTGGCCGACACTCGCATCAACCTGCATCGCATGTGGTCTGAAACGACTTACCGTATGCAAAGCCTGCGTGATAATCCGGTGTGTGCGCAACAAGAATATGACCGCATATTAAATGATGCGGATACTGGTTTACATGCGCACGTAACATTTGATATTAACAACAATATTGCAGCACCTTACATTAACACTAACGCTAAACCAAAAATGGCAATTCTGCGCGAACAAGGCGTAAATGGCCAAGTAGAGATGGCCGCGGCATTCGACCGTGCGGGCTTTACCAGCGTAGATGTGCATATGAGCGATGTCATTAGCGGTCGTGTTAAATTAAAAGATTTTGCAGGCTTAGTAGCGTGTGGCGGCTTTAGCTACGGCGATGTTTTGGGTGCAGGCGAAGGCTGGGCGAAGTCCATTTTATTTAATAGCCGCGCCAATGATGAGTTCAGCGCATTCTTTAATCGCACTGATTCATTCGCGCTTGGCGTCTGTAACGGCTGCCAGATGATGAGTAATTTACACAGCATTATTCCTGGCTCTGAACATTGGCCGCATTTCGTTAAAAACAAATCCGAACAGTTCGAAGCGCGTGTGGCAATGGTAGAAGTACTAGAATCACCATCTATTTTCTTTAATGGCATGGCCGGTAGCCGTATGCCGATTGCAGTTGCACATGGCGAAGGCTTTGCGGAATTTTCTGCAGCAAGCGCTGTCAACAGTGTGCTGGATAAAAAGTTAGTGACAATGCGCTTTGTTGAACCTACCTTAACATCTGGTGCGTCAACGCCAACTGAAACATACCCGTTTAATCCTAACGGTTCGCCGCTAGGAATCACTGGGCTAACTACGCAAGATGGACGATTTAGTATTATGATGCCACATCCTGAAAGGGTATTTAGGGCGGTACAACATTCTTGGCGTCCTGATGAGTGGTTAGAAGATGCGCCTTGGATGCGAATGTTCCGAAATGCCAGAAAATACGTAGATTAATACGCTGGTTTTAATGGTAAGGTTCAGGGTAATTAGCAATGTGTATCACAATGTTGGTTAATTTAAATGGCATTTTGCCAAACAAAATTTTATAAGGTTGGAGACTATTAGAATGAACAAATTAAAAGCACTTTTTGCAGTTTTGGCTTTAAGTTTATCAATGCATGCATTCGCAATGACAGATGACGAATCTGTTGAATTTACCGATGCACTTGGTAAAGGTGATATGAAAGTTGTAAAACAATACGTCGCTAAAGACCCAAAAGTTGTCAACGAAAAGTTCTTTGCATGGTCTCCCATTCAGATAGCCGCCACTAAAGGTCAATTTGAATTAGTAAAATACCTGAAAGAAAAAGGTGCAGACATCGATTATGTACATCCAGTCACAAAAATGACGGCATTTCACTTGGCCGCTTTTGATAATTACGATGAAATTGTTAAGTACCTAGCTAAAAGCGGTGCGGATATCCAGAAAAAAATGAAAGGCGATATTTCTATTATTCGCGTGATGAAGGATGAAGGCGAGCGTGGTGCAAATATGGTTAAATTATTAACATCGCTTGGTGTTAAAGATGATGGTTGCCAAGATGAAAAATGTTTCTAATGACAGCAATTTTGCTGCATGAGTTTTGTAGCGTGATTTAAGTCACAATAAAACCAAGTTAATCTGTTTAATATGGTGTTTTTAATTAAAACAATAAACACTAAATGATTAATAAAAAATTAGTTTCAAGTTTCATTCTCATATCCTCCGCAGCTTTGCCTATATTAAGCATCGCCGCTGAGGATATTGTTTTATCTGCACCCAATTTACACATTCGCACCCTGGCTGCTTCATGCGCCGCCTGTCATGGCAGCAATGGAAACGCATTAGCAGGTAACGCCGTATTGGCTGGCATGGATAAAAATCATTTCATTACTCAAATGCTGGCTTTTAAGAATGGCGACAAGCCAGCTACAGTCATGCACCGCCACGCTAAAGGTTTGCAAGTTAATGAGATTAATCAGTTAGCAGAATATTTTTCTGCGCAGAAACCCATCCTTGCTATTAGCCCTAAGGCGCAAAAATTACAGGCTGATCATGACTAAATCTAAGCCATACATGACCAATCAAAACACCATTGGCAACAGCCGCCGTGATTTTATTAAAACAGCTGGAGTTGCTGGCTTGTTAATATCCAGTTATCCACTTATCAGCGGCTGCGCTGTCAATAACCAAAAACCGACAATAGGCCGCGTAGTCGTAATCGGCGGCGGTTATGCGGGCGCAACGGCTGCAAAATACATCCGCATGTGGAGCGCAAATAGTATCGAAGTTGTTGTGATTGAAAAGTCCAGCCAATTTGTATCTTGCCCACTCAGCAACTTGGTTTTGGGTGGTAGTAAATCGATTAACGACCTGACATTTGGTTATGATTTACTGCAAAAAAATCATGGTGTGCAATGGGTGCATGATGAAGTGACCGCAATTGATGTCGCCAATAAAAAAGTGACCATGAAACGCGGCGAAATCCGTTATGACCGTTTAATCATTGCACCAGGTGTTGATTTTATCTATGACACTTTGCCCAATCTACAATCTGCAGAAGCACAACAAACCGCCCCGCATGCTTGGCACGCTGGTTGGCAAACGGTTAACCTGCGCAAACAATTAGAAAGCATACCAAACGGTGGTTCCTTTGTGATGTCTATCCCCAAAGAGCCCTATCGTTGTCCACCCGGTCCTTATGAACGCGCTTGCCAAGTCGCAAGTTATTTCAAAAAACATAAACCAAATAGCAAGGTGATTGTGCTGGATGCCAACCCTGAAATAACCTCTAAAAAAGGCTTGTTTAGCAAAGTTTTTGCAGAAAACTATGCAGGTATTATCGATTACCGTCCCAACAATGTGGTGATGGAAGTAGATATTGCCAACAAAATAGTTAAAACAGATTTTGAAACGGTTTCTGCTGATGTGCTGAACATCATCCCGCCGCAACGCGCGGGAAAACCAGCGCTAATGGCAGGTTTAAATAATATTGATAAACGCTGGTGCGAAGTAGATTTTTTAACCTATGAATCTAAACTGGCACCGAATATTCATGTCATTGGCGATTCGGTTTCAGCCGCGTTACCGAAATCGGCACATATGGCCACGAGTCAGGCACGCGTATGCGCCAGTGCAATTGTTGAGTTAATGCAGCATCGCACGCCAGACCCTAGCCCTGTTTTTGCAAATACCTGCTACAGTTACGTAGATGACAAACAAGCGATGCATGTGGCTAATGTCTATCGTTATGATGCAGAAAAAAGAATCATGCGCTCAGCCGAAGGTGGCGGTGTGTCATTAAAACCATCTGAGTTAGAAGGCCAATATGCTGGTGCATGGGCGATTAATATTTGGTCGGATGTATTAACTTAACCCTCAAAATGCCTCATTTTTTATGTCTGTAAAATAACGATGTTAAGTGCTTTTTTAAATAAAATCGGTTTGTATGCCTCATTTGCGTTATGCCAGGTGACCAATTTAGGTTGTGCTTATGGCGCAGAATCGATTGAGCCGCCCACTAATCTACAACTCAAATTACCAGCGGGTTTTCAAGTAAGCATATTTGCCAAATTGGCTGAGAGTTATGGTCAACCACGCATGCTGGCAATTGATAAGCAAGGTCGTTTGTACGCGGCTTTAGCCAGCTCCAATCAAGTTGTCATGTTGCCAGATGCTAACGCTGACGGCATTGCTGAAACACCAGTCGTGATTGCGAGCAATTTAAATTCACCTAACAGCTTAGTTTTAATCGATGACACCATGTTAATTGCCAATCAAGATGGTGTGGTTAAATTGACACGTACTGGGGAAAAGTGGTCTGCACCACAGCCTTTTATCAGCAATCTAGCGATTGGGCATCACACGTTAAAAACCCTCAAATTGGGTCCGGATAATCATCTGTATATCAATATTGGCTCCAGCTGCAACGTATGCACAGAAGCGGATCACTCACGCGCAACCATCCAGCGTTATACCTTGGAAGGCAGGCCTGCGGGCAGCTTGGTAACACTTGGCAGGCACGCGCCTGATCCAACATGGGCGAGAGGATTGCGCAACAGCCAAGGTTTTGCGTGGCACCCTAAAACAGGTGCGATGTTTGCCACCAACAATGGTTCGGATATGCGTTCCAGTACCAAAAATGGCAAAGTAAATGATGAAATCCCCCCTGAACATTTGAATAAAATTGAGGCTGGCAAACATTACGGCTGGCCTTATTGCTGGGGTGACCCCAATAATTTAAATACGCAGATTCAAGACCCTAATTTTGTTGGAGAAGCCAACTTTTGCCAAACTGCTACGCCGCCCGCAATCACTTTTATTTCGCATTCAACGCCGATTGGTATTACTTTTTTAGATAAAACCAATTGGCCAGCGGAATATAAAAATGATGCAATTGTCGCTTTACATGGTTCGTGGAACCGGCAAAAGCCCAGCGGTTACAAACTGGTGCGTGTAAAGTTTGATGGCGACAAACCAACTGAGGTCGTCGATTTTGCAACTGGCTGGCTGAATACCAATCAGGATACAGGCAACGCTAACGTTTGGGGACGACCAATTGATGTGATTGTTGGTGCGGATGGCGCGTTATACGTATCGGATGACCGTGCTGGTTACATTTACCGTATTACCCACAAATGACTTTTATTCACAAAGAATCCTTATTAACAAAAGATAATATCCAACAATGACTTTAAATAGACTATTAAAAACATTTACTTGCTTGCTACTTAGCCTATTGATTAGCAATGCAGCACTGGCAGCAAGCACCAAATTGCCAGGCAATATCGCTGTACATATTGCCAAAACTCACTATGAACACCCTGTGCGCTTACTGCATCCCTATTTAAACGTGTGGCACATGAAAGGCCCGCTTGCCGAAAAAGCAGCACTTAAATCACTTGAGAAACGTTTCGAAAATATTCAATTGTGCACAAATAGCGACAATGCAAATGTGGTTCTGTTATTAGAGCCGCATATGTTTTACAACCCGCAACTGCGCGTATTTCACGGCGAAATCATCGCTAGAGCATTTATTAACACAGCAGAATTGAATGATTTAGATAAGCCGTTTATTACTGTTAAAAAACAAGCGCAGCAGATAGGTGATTTAGGTATTAAGCCCGACTTTTATATGGAAAAGGCCTATATTAAGGCAATGGACAAAATCATTAAAAAACTGGAAACAGACAAAACATTCTTATCCACAATCAATACAGCACAAAATGGCAATGCAAAATCATTATGCTCTGCGCTGGACGATTTGCCGATTGCTAAGTTTTATTATTAATTTAACCTGATGAACAAGCTCATTTTTAAAATTATCGAAAAGGTTGTGATCACATGAAAAAAACATTACTCGTATTGGCTTTACTCCAAACATTAACCGCTTATGCAAAAGATCCATTACCAGAAAAAATCACCGGACTTAAAATGCCAGAGTCTGTAGTGCAAGCTAAAGATGGCTCGATTTATATCTCTGAAATTGGTGAACGTGATAAAAACGGTGATGGCCAAATTAGCAAGGTCGATAAAAAAGGCAATGTGACGATTTTTGCTAAAGGCCTGGATGACCCCAAAGGTTTAACCTTGATTGGCGACAAGCTTTACGTAGCAGATAAAACGCGCATCGTTGAAATCAAAAAAGATGGTACCTGGCAGGTTTACGCCGCGGCAACGGCTTTTCCTAAAATGCCGGTATTTTTAAATGATTTAGAAGCCGACAAGCTGGGTAATTTATATGTCAGCGATAGTAACGATTTAAAATCGGGCGGTTCAATTTACAAAATTGCCAAAGGTGGCACACCCGTTACTTTAGTTGTAGACAGCAAAAATCCGGACATTCAAGCACCAAATGGCCTATTGTTTGAAGGTCGCAACAATTTGCTGGCTATTGATTTTGAATCAGGTATTTTACATCGCGTGAATTTAAGCACTGGCGCAACCACCAAACTGGCAGAAGGTTTTGGCGGTGGGGATGGCTTAGTTAAAACCAAAACAGGCAAAATCATTATTAGCTCATGGAAAACCGGTACCATTAATGAAGTGGTTGCCGGCAAAGCGCGTGTGATTAAAGAAGGTTATAAATCTGCGGCAGATATCGCATTATCCACTGATGGCACGTTTTTAATGGTGCCAGATATGGTGGCAGGCGAACTGGATTTTATCGAAATTAAATAGCATCAATAACATGCAGCAAAAACCGTTAGAACTTCGCAAAGCCGCGCTGGAGTGGCTTTGCGAATCAGATGTTTGCACCAAAGTTGCTGGCGTTCTGGCTTTGGGCAAAATTGCTTATTTTTCAATTGATCCCACACAACAATTAACCTCCAGCTCGACTATCCCTGGCCGGCCACTCAAACCAGCATTAGTCGGCCCGTTAGACTTGCCCAAACGCTCCATGCGCACAACTGAAGGTAGAGCAGCATTGATACACGCCCTCGCCCACATCGAGTTTAACGCGATTAATCTGGCATTGGACGCCATTTGGCGTTTTGCCGATATGCCTGAAAATTACTATCGGGATTGGCTAAAAGTAGCTGCTGAAGAGGCCTATCATTTCTCACTCTTAAACACGCATCTGCAAACCTTGGGTTTTGAATACGGCAGTTTTGCCGGCCACAATAGTTTATGGGAAATGGTTGACAGAACAAAAGAGGATGTATTAGCGCGCATGGCACTAGTGCCACGCACGATGGAGGCGCGCGGCCTAGATGCCAGCCCCTCTTTACGCAACAAGCTTTCTCAAGTGGGCGACGTAGCTGCCGCAGACATTCTCACGATTATTCTGCGCGATGAAATTGGCCATGTAGCCATTGGAAACCACTGGTTTAACTGGCTGTGCCAACAGCGAAAACTGGATCCAATTATTACTTTTGAATCGTTGCGCCAACAATACAGTGCGCCCAAATTACGCCCGCCGTTTAATTTAGAAGCAAGGCGCCAAGCAGGTTTTAGTGAAGCAGAGTTGGCTTTATTGAATTAAAGTTAAATTAAGGCTAAGCAGTAAACAAACTTGCAACACCATCTAAACCGCTAAAATTTAACGCATAAGTTGCTTGGCTTTGCACAATTGGTTTGGCATGGTAAGCCACACCAACATTAGCTGCGGCCATCATTTTAAGGTCATTTGCACCATCACCAATGGCAATTGTCTGGTCAGTTTTTAAGCCTAGAATATCGCGTAACTTCACTAGTTCCTGCGCTTTGCGGTCTGCATCGACAATATCACCAACAATATTCCCGGTTAATTTTCCATCTACAATTTCCAAGGTGTTGGATACTGCATAATCTAAGCCCAGCAAGGTTTTAACGTGGTTGGCGAAGAATGTAAATCCGCCAGAAACCACCATGGTTTTAATATTATTGGCCTTGCAGGCTGCAATCCATTCGCGTGCGCCCGGGTTCAATTGCAGTCGCTCATCAATCACACGTTGCAATGCCGTTTCTGGCAAACCTTTCAACAATGCCACACGCTGTTTTAAGCTGGTAGCAAAATCAATCTCGCCACGCATCGCATTTTCGGTAATGGCGGATATTTGCGGCTTTAATTGCATCATGTCGGCAATTTCATCAATGCATTCAATCGAAATCAGCGTGGAATCCATGTCCATCACACACAAACCAAAGTGGTTCAAACGCTGCGCATCTGGCACCAAAGCAAAATCAAGCTGTTGCTCTGCGCAAAATGCCTGCACGGTTGAGATATCGCTGGTAAAAACAGGCAAATAATAGGCATATTCAGCCACTTGCATAAACTGCGCATTACCGCCAATTAGCCGATGAATATGGGTAAGATGCGCCACACTGATTGCACGGCCTTGAATGACTAAACGCATAAAAAACTTAATGTGTTAAAAATAAAACATTATATCAGTTGAATATTTAAGTAACGAACGCAGCGCATTGATAGTAAGGGTTAATCACTTTAGTTTACGATTAATCTAGTTTGGTGGCCG
>Ga0123388_1005595_pt1 | contig 27899 bp, 19 predicted proteins | sample T0HHNO3metaT_FD_89916 | JGI IMG/M metagenome (GOLD analysis project Ga0123388, IMG submission 89916) | Methane-oxidizing artificial microbial communities from Washington, USA to study methane cycling - T0-HHNO3 metaT (Metagenome... | ecosystem: Engineered > Modeled > Simulated communities...
CAGCGCGCCCTGGCAGACCGCAGGCGGCCTGGCCAGCCTGTACAACGGCATGATCGCGCCGATCGGCCCCTACGGCTTGCGCGGCGTGCTCTGGTACCAGGGCGAGTCCAACACCGGCGAGTCCGGCAGCTACCAGGCGTTGCTGAAGACCCTCAGCCGCGATTGGCGAACACGATTCGGCGCGGCACTGCCGTTTTTGGTCGTGCAGCTTGCGGGCTACGGCATGCCGCCCACGCATCCACGTGAAAGTGGCTGGGCGGGATTGCGCGAGGCGCAGCGGCAGTTTGCCTACGAGGATCCACATGCGGCGCTGGTGGTTGCGCTGGACATTGGCGACCGTTACGACATCCACCCACCGAACAAGCAGGAACTCGGCCGTCGCCTGGCACGCGCGGCGCGCGCGCTCGTGTACGGGCAGCCCTTGGCGGCTTCCGGGCCGGTGCCCGTGTCTGCAAGACGCGAGGACGACACGGTCATCGTCCGCTTTGCAGAAGCAAGCGAGCCGCTGCTGGCCTACGGCGCGGACACGCCGGTGGGCTTCGAGCTTTGCGGGGCCGCGCCGGGCAGTTGTCGCTATGCCACTGCCCGTATTCGTGGCCAGGAAGTGGTTTTGCACGCACCGTTGGAACAGCCTGCCACCCGCGTCCGCTATGGCTGGTCCGACAATCCGGTTGTCACCCTGTTCGACAGCAGCGGGCTGCCGGCCGGGCCATTCGAAATGGAGATTCCATGAGCGCCCCGACCTACCCTCCGTGCTGGTTCGCCGAGAAGCGGGAAATCGCGATGACGCGGATGATCACCGTGTTGTTGCTGCTGTTCCCGGCGATGCTCGCGTCGCCCGTGCTTGCGCAGGAGTCGGTGCTGTTCGACTGGTTCGAATACCAGGGCCACGATGCGGTATTCGAGGCGCCGCTTCCGCAAGGCAGTTATCGCAATCCCATACTGGCCGGGTTCCATCCCGACCCCAGCATCACCCGGGCCGGCGACCGCTTTTACCTGGTCACCTCCAGCTTCGCGTTCTTTCCAGGCATCCCCGTGTTCGAGAGCGGGGACCTGGTGCACTGGAAGCAGATCGGCAACGTCATCGATCGCCCATCGCAGCTCGACTTCGATGGACTGGGCATGTCGCGCGGTGTGTTCGCGCCCTCCATCGACTACCACGACGGCATCTTCTACGTGGTCAACACCGCCGTCGACAGTGGCGGAAACTTCCTGGCTACCGCCGTCGACCCGGCCGGTCCCTGGTCCGGTCCCATCTGGCTGCCGACCATCGGCGGGATCGACCCGTCGCTGTTCTTCGACGACGACGGGCACACCTACCTGCTCAACAACGATGCACCGGTCGGCGCGCCGCGCTACGACGGCCACCGCGCGATCTGGATGCAGGAATTCGACCTTGCCAGGAAACAGCCGTTCGGTCCGCGCAAGGTGTTGATCGATGGCGGCGTCGATCCGTCGACGAACCCGATCTGGATCGAAGGCCCGCATATCTTCAAGCGCGATGGCTGGTATTACCTCAACTGTGCCGAGGGCGGCACCGGTCCGCAGCATTCGCAGGTAATCCTGCGCAGCCGCGCGGTATGGGGACCGTACCAGCCGTATGCAAAGAATCCCATCCTGACCCAGCGCGACCTGCCCACCGACCGTGTCCATCCCATCACCAACGCGGGCCATGCCGACCTGGTGGAAGGACTGGATGGCCACTGGTGGGCCACGTTCCTGGCCAGCCGCAACTATGGGGAGGTGCACTACAACACCGGCCGCGAGACCTTCCTCTTGCCTGTGGAATGGAGGGATGGCTGGCCGATGATCCTCGAGCCAGGCTTGGAAATTCCCTACCTTGGGCCTGGTCCTGGCTTCATGGCGCATGCGGCAGCGCAGGCACCCGCTACGGGTAACTTCATTTGGCGCGATGAATTCGACACGCTGGCGCTGGGAAAGGAATGGATGTTCGTGCGCGTGCCCGAGTTGCAATGGGCCGACCTGGCCGGCCACCCCGGACAACTCGCGATCCGGCCCTTGGCTGAAACGCTGGACACCCTGCGCAATCCCGCATTCCTGGCCCGTCGACAACAGCACACAAGCTTCAATGCCAGCGTCGCCTTGCAGGTACCGGCCGAAGCGGGCATCGAGGCCGGCATGGCCGCGTTCCAGAACGAAGCCAACTGGTATTTCCTGGGTGTGCGGCGCAAGGGGACAGGGTTGGAACTGTTCCTGGAAAGGAGCAGTCGCGAGGGCAGGCAGGTCGTGGCGACCCGGGGCCTGCCCGCGATGGATTCCTTGAAGTTCAAGGTCGAGGGAAACGAAGGCGACTACTCATTCGGCTACGACGCCGGGCACGGTTGGCAGTGGTTGAGCCAGCACCAGGACGGGACGGTGCTCAGCACCGATATGGCAGGTGGATTCATAGGTGCCGTCATCGGGCCGCATGCCCGCATCGCGTCCGGTAAATGACTGGCTTAAACATGCGATCCGGAAAGTAGCAGGTCACCCCTTGGCCAATCCTGCAGCGAGCGCCTCAAGACCTGTGAACCGCGGACAATAAGACCTCCGGCGATGAGCAAGGCGTCGCTTCAGCGCACGGGGTTGGGCTGGTTGCTGCCGCCATGCAGGTTGTCTGTCTGCCCGGCGATGTATTTCCGCAGCCACCGCAGCGCGGGGCGCTCGCTGCCGTCTTCGCGCACCAGGTTGGCGCCCTGCTTCATGCGCCAGAGGCCCGGCCGGAAACCCCACAAGGTGATGCCATGCACACCCGGATGTTCCCAGAAAACGGGGAAGATCCGCTGGTAATCCCGCAGCTGCGCTTCGTCGGTGGGACCGTCGACGTCCAGCTCGGTTACGTAAATCGGCAGGCCGCTCGAGGCCAGGCGATCAAGGTTGGCGCGGTGCGTCGACATCGGAGTCTCGGTGGTGGTGGCGAAGGCATGGCCCTGCACGCCTATTGCATCCACCAGTTTCTCCTTCATCAGCAATTCGATGATGCCCAGGTACCGCGTTGTATCGGCATCGCTGTTGGTGATGCTGTAATCGTTGATCATCAGCCTTGCGTGCGGGAAATGCTTGCGCGCCAGGCGGAAGGACTCGAGCACCCACTCCCAGCCACTGGCGCCGTTCCCGCCCAGCGCTTCCAGGTAGTGTCCGCCGCCCTCTTCGTCCTTGGCAGGAGGATCATGCAGCGGTTCGTTGACCACTTCGACGAAATCCAGTTCCGGGTAGCGCGCCGCAACGGCAGCGAACCACTCCTCGATCTCTTCGCGCTGCTCCTGCGGGGGTAGCTGCTCGATCCACTCCGGCTGCTGGTTGCCCCAGACCATGACATGCATCTGGAACGGCATGGCATGGTGTTGCGCGAACTCATAGGCCTGGTCCAGTGCGCTCCAGTCCATGATGTCGCGCCGCACTTCAACATTCCCCCACTTGCCGCCGTTTTCCGGCGTGACCTTGTTCCAGTAGTCGGCGAACCCGGGTACCTGCTCCGCGCTGTAGGCGCTGCCCAGGAATTTTCCATTGCCATCAGCCAGTGGCGCGCCATAGGCGTGGGTGGCACACAACAGCGCGGCCACCGTGCTGGTCAGGATCTGCTTTGTTTTCATGTCGGATTCCCGTCAATGTGGTGGTTGCAGGCAAGGCCAGCGAGTCACGGCGCGATGCGCTTCGACACCTGGCCCCGATAAGGCTCTATTGCACCCGCTGTCATCGGACGCCGGGGTTGGCGGCAAGCTATTTCCTATCGTTTCGTAACGCCGGAACATGCGCTGGCATTACCTTCAAACCGTCCTGGGTCCATGTTGCTGCGCAGCGTGCAGCCCCTCAATGATAGCGCTAACATTTTCTCCGGGATGCGCAGTATCGGGGCAATATCGTGCGGAAGTACAGTCGCTTGGCCGGGACCGGGCACGCGGGCGAAATCAGCTGAAGGGAGGGTTGCCGGTGGGAGCAGAAACAGCCAGGATCCTGTCCGCGAGTGTTGGCCTCGGCCTGCAGTTGCGCAGGGTAGGCGATGATCCATTTCCCAGGTTTTCAAGGCCCGCATCGGTGCTCCCACACCGTGCGGGCATCCATCGCGCGCCAGGCCCAGCGGCCCCGTTGAACCTCCTTGCAACAATGAGCCGGTGGCCATGAATACAGTTACTGAAACCCTGTCGGCCAAGGAAAAGATCGGCTACAGCCTGGGCGACCTGGCGGCCAACCTTATCTTCCAGACCTTCATCACGTTCCTCGCCTTTTTCTACACCGACGTATACCGGATACCGGCAGGCACCGCGGCCAAGATAATTTTTACCGGTGGCCTGCTTGGCGCCTTCGTCTTCACCCCGGTGGTCGGCCTGATCGCCGATCGCACCCGCACGCGCTGGGGCAAGTTCCGGCCGTGGATCCTGTGGACCGCAATCCCCTTCGGCGTGCTTTCGCTGCTGGCCTTCAGCACGCCCGACCTGGGCCCACAGGGCAAGGTCTTGTACGCAATGGCCACCTATACCCTGCTGGTCATGGTCTACGCCGCCAACAACCTGCCGTATTCGGCGCTGAGTGGCGTGCTGACCGGCAGCATGGCCCAGCGCAACAGCCTGTCCTCGTATCGTTTCGTGGCGGTGATGGTTGCGCAGTTCGTCATCCAGGTGCTGCTGCTGCCACTGGTGCTGATCCTGGGCGGCGGCGACAAGGTCCAGGGTTTCCACAACACCATGGCGCTGTTCGCGGTGGTGGGCACGGTGTTCTTTCTGATCACCTTTTTCACCACCCGCGAGCGCATCGTTCCCGCGGCCGGGCAGAAGTCCAGCATCCGCGAGGACCTGACCGACCTCACCCGCAACAAGCCCTGGCTGTTGATCCTGGCGCTGACCATCCTGGTGTTCATCAACCTTGCCCTGAAAGGCGGCATGTACGTCTACTACTTCAAGTACTACCTTGATGCGGGGCAACTGGCGCAGTTTCTTGAGAACGTCGGTTTCAACCGCTTCATCGCCGGACTGAACGCGGCACTGACCGGCGTCGGGTTGAGCGGGTTCCAATGGCCGAAGGACCCGCCGACTTCGGCCTTCAGCCTGTTCAATGCCGGCGGCATCATCTTCATGATCATCGGCATCGGTTTCTCCAAGCGGCTCGCCGACCGCTTCGGCAAGCGCGACGTGTTCGGCGCCGCGCTGTTCGTCTCCACCCTGTGCCTGCTGGCGTTCTGGTTTTATTCGCCGTCTTCCATCGGTCTGGTGGTCGTGACCTACATCCTGCATGGTTTCTTCTACGGCATCACCATCCCGTTGCTGTGGGCGATGGTCGCCGACGTAGCCGACTGGTCGGAGTGGAAAAACAACCGCCGCGCCACTGCGATCACCTTTTCGGCGGTGCTGTGCGGATTGAAGATCGGATTGAGCATTGGCGGGTCGCTGGTGGCCGGCATCCTCGCGTATTACGGCTACAGCCCCGACCTGGCCGCGCAGTCACCCGAAGCGGTGCATGGCATCAAGCTGGCGATCAGCGTGTACTGCTCGATACCCTTCCTGGTCTGCGTGGCCCTGCTGTTTCTGTACGAAATAGACAAGACCATGGAATCGCGCATAGAGCAGGAGCTTGGCGCGCGCCGGGCGCAGGCCGCCGCGTGATTTGCCGACGGCTTTCCGTGATGGAGGCAACCCATGTCCGATGAATTCTCCCGTGCCCAGCTCAAGGCCCTGGCCGAGAAAGCCATCTCGCAACCACTGGTCGGCCATATCTATACTGCCGATCCCTCGGCCCATGTGTTCGGGGGCAAGGTCTATATCTATCCGTCGCATGATATCGATGCCGGCATTGCCTTCAACGATGAAGGCGATCACTTCGGCATGCAGGACTACCATGTCTTGCGCATGGATTCGCCCGAGGGCCAAGCGGTCGATTGCGGCGTCGCCCTGCATATCAGGGATGTGCCCTGGGCCGAACGGCAGATGTGGGCGCCTGACATCGCGCAGCGCGATAGCCGCTACTACTTCTACTTCCCTGCCAAGCGCGCGGACGGCATTTTCCAGATCGGCGTCGCCGTGGGCGATGATCCCGAAGGCCCGTTCGTGCCGGAACCACTGCCCATCGAAGGTAGCTACTCGATAGACCCGGCCGCCTTCGTTGACGACGATGGCAGCTGCTACCTTTATTTCGGTGGCATCTGGGGCGGGCAGCTGCAGAAGTACCGTGACAACCTGCATGACCCTTCGCACCTCGAGCCCACCGACGGACAGCCCGCGCTCGGGCCGCGCGTCGCGCAACTGGGTGCGGACATGAAGCAGTTCGCCGACGCGCCTCGTGAAGTCAGTATCGTCGACGAAGGCGGGCAACCGCTGCGTGCCGACGACCACGCGCGGCGGTACTTCGAAGGTCCGTGGATGCACAAGCATCAGGGCCGCTATTACCTGTCCTATTCGACTGGCAATACCCACCTGCTGTGTTATGCCATTGGCGACAATCCCTACGGACCGTTCGTCTACCAAGGCGTGGTGCTGCAGCCGGTAGTCGGCTGGACGACGCACCACTCCATCTGTGAATTCCAGGGTCGCTGGTACCTGTTCTATCACGACTCACTTCTGTCCGGCGGGGCGGCCCATCTGCGCTCGGTCAAAGTGACGGAGCTCCACTACGACGACCAGGGCAGGATCCGGACCATCGATCCCTATGGCGGCTGAGTCCAGGCCGGCACCCGCTACGGATGCAATGGCCCCGCTCGACACCGGGCCGCTCATCGAGATCCGTCGTGGGTCGCTGGTTGTGGCCATCGCACCTCAGGCAGGCGGGCGCATTGCGCAGATCCGCCGCCAGGGCGTGGATCATCTGGTCGGCCATGGCGAATCCACCGCGGCCGTCATCGCCTGGGGAAGCTTCCCGATGGTTCCGTGGGCCGGGCGCATTCGCGAAGGCCGCTTCGGCTTCCAGGGCCGGTCGTATCAACTCCTGCGCAACCTGGGCTCCCACGCCATCCACGGTGTCGGCTTCGCAATGCCCTGGAGTGTGACCAGACAGGAAGCCGCATTTGTCGAACTGGCGCTGAGCCTGCCGCAGGATGAGTCCTGGCCTTTCGGTGGAAGCGCACAACAGCGCCTGGCCGTGACCGCAGACCGGCTGGAGATGACCTTGTCGGTGCGGGCAGGGCGCTTGCCCATGCCTGCCGTCATTGGCTGGCATCCCTGGTTCCGCAAGCCCGATCGCATGTCGTTCTCGCCAGCGCATATGTTCCCGCGCGATGAGCAGGGCATTGCGACCCTGCCGTTGCAGGAACCGCTCCCCGGACCCTGGGACGATTGCTTCATCAACCACGACCCGGTGTTGCTCGAGCTTTCAGGACAGCAATTGCGCCTGAGCTCCGATTGCCAGCACTGGGTCGTCTACGATGCCACTGCCGCCGCGACCTGCATCGAACCACAGAGCGGCTCTCCCGATGCCTTCAACCTGGCGCCTGCGACCCTGGAGCCCGGGACGGCCATCGAACGGAAGTTCCTGATCGAATGGCCGTAAGGCCGACAGCCGCGGCAGGCGTTTCATGGAAAAAAGTCCGATCAGGTTCCAGGCAAGGCTGGCGTTTCCAGGCTCCGGCCACCGACGAGGATTGCCGGGGCCTACTCGACCTGCTGCGGAAGCAGGACGAGCTTTCCAATAGCCTGCCTTGCCAGCAGGGCATCGAGCGCCTGCGATGCCTGGGACAACGGGTAGCGCTTTGAAATCAGCGGATGGATGCTGCGTTCTCGCAACCAGGTGAACAGCAGCGCCATGTTCTCAGCGTTCAGCGCCGGCTCGCGCCGCACGAAATCGCCCCAGAACACCCCGACCAGCGCGCTGCCCTTCAGCAACAGCAGGTTGGCCGGAATCTTCGGAATCTCGCCAGCGGCAAAGCCGATCACCAGGTAACGCCCGCGCCAGCCCACGCTGCGCAATGCAGGCTCGGCAAGATCGCCGCCGACCGGGTCGTAGAGCACGTCCACGCCGCGTCCTTCGGTGATTGCCTTGATCCGTTCGCGCAGATCCTCGCTGGCATAGTCGATGGTCTCGTCGGCACCCGCCGCACGCGCCGCCGCCAGCTTCGCGGCCGATGAAGCCGCGGCAATCACGCGCATGCCGAGCAGTTTGCCGATCTCCACCGCGGCCAGTCCCACGCCACCGCCGGCGCCCAGCACCAGCAGGGTTTCGCCGGGCTGCGCCTGGGCGCGATCCTTCAACGCATGCAGCGAAGTTCCGTAAGTCAGCACGAAGCTGCCGGCCAGTTCCAGGTCCTCATCGCTGATGTCGGCGGGCAGCGGAATCGTATTGGCTGCATCGACCACGACTTCCTGGGCATAGGCGCCATGGGAAGTGATGCCGACGACACGATCGCCCACCTGCAGGCCTTTTACCTCGCTGCCGACGGCAATGATCTCGCCCGACAGCTCGCCGCCAGGGGAGAAGGGAAATTCAGGCTTGACCTGGTACTTGCCCGCCACCATCAGCGCATCGGGAAAGTTGACCGCGGCGACGCGGGTACGAACCAGGACCTGCCTGGGTCCGGGTACGGGCGAGGGCAGGTCACGCAGTTGCAGCGACGAGGGAATTCCCCAGGCTTCACAGACGATGGCTTTCATGACGGCTCCGACAGGTTGTTAATCTTGCGTGGTCGCGAGACCGGGTTCAGAACTTGCCTTCGGTCATGGCATGGACCTTGTCGCGCAGCGCCACCAGGCGTGGCCCGAAATCGTTGACGAGCTTGTCCCGGGTCATCACCGACACGCGTCCGCTGCAGTTGAAGGCCAGCACGCGGCTGCCGTCGGCCGACACCATCGGAACGCCGATGGCGAACACCTCCGGGTTCCAGTCGCCCATCGAGAAGCAGAATCCGTAGTGCTCGTAATCCTTGCGCGCCTTGACGATGCCGTCGCGCAGCTTGGGCCAGTAGCCCGGCTCGCATTCCTGTTGCAGGCGCCTGAGGTGATTTTCGAACACGTCGATCGGCCGGGTGGCCAGGTCGGCGCGGCCCAGCGCGGTTGAGCCGTGCGGCACGCGCGCGCCTGCGGCCAGGTTCATCTGGAAGGTCGGGTCGCCCTGGCACACCTCCATCAGCACCATGCGGTCGCGGTCGCGATCGCCGGTGGCCAGCATCACCGCCGATTGGGTGTAGTCGGCCAGTTCGCGCATCAACGGCCGCGCGATCGCCACGACGTCATTGCCCTTCATGAAGGCATGGCCCAGCGACAGCACCGCCGTGCCCAGGGAATATTTTTCCTGGGCGGCCGAGTAGTTGAGATAGCCCAGCGCCGCCAGGGTGAAGGTGAAACGCGACACCGTGGCCTTGGGAAGGCCGGTCTCTCGAGAAATGTCCTGGTTGCCCAGGTACTGCGCTCCCTGCTCGAAGCAGCGCAGGATCGAAAACGCGCGCGAGACCGAGGTGACGAACAGCGGATGCGATGCGTCGATGGGATGGTTGAAGGTTTCGAGGCTGCGTTTCGGGTTGCCCATGGTGTGTTCCGGATCAGTGGCGCTGCCCAGGCGCGTGCCTGGGTCGGCCGGTAAGGCTCAGGCGGGCGCCTGCACTGCGTGCCTGGCCAGTTCCAGACGCGCGATGGTGCCGCGATGCACTTCGTCAGGACCATCGGCGATGCGCAGCGTGCGCACGCCTGCATACATGGCCGCCAGCGGGAAATCCGCGGTGACGCCCGCGCCTCCGTGGGCCTGGATGGACCAGTCGATGATCCGGCAGGCGATGTTGGGCGCGACCACCTTGATCATCGCGATCTCCGCGCGCGCGCCCTTGTTGCCCACCGTGTCCATCATGTAGGCCGCCTTGAGCGTCAGCAGGCGCGCCTGCTCGATCATGCAGCGCGACTCGGCGATGCGTTCGTGCCACACCGACTGGTCGGCTACCCGCTTGCCGAACGCCATGCGCGATTGCAGGCGCTGGCACATCAGTTCCAGCGCACGCTCGGCCACGCCTATGGAGCGCATGCAGTGATGGATGCGTCCCGGCCCCAGCCGACCCTGCGCGATTTCAAAACCCCGGCCTTCGCCCAGCAACAGGTTGGCGGCAGGCACGCGTACCTCGTGCAGCGCGATTTCCATGTGTCCATGCGGTGCGTCGTCGTAGCCGAATACCGGCAGGTGCCTGATCACCTCGATGCCCGGGGTATTGGCGGGCACCAGCAGCATCGATTGCTGCTGGTGGGTTGCGGCGGCCGGATCGGTCTTGCCCATCACGATGTAGAGCGCGCAGCGCGGATCGCCGGCACCGGAGGCAAACCATTTGCGCCCGTTGATCACGTACTCGTCGCCCTGGCGGCGTATCGAGCACTGGATGTTGGTGGCATCCGAAGAAGCGACTGCCGGTTCGGTCATCAGGAAGGCCGAGCGGATGTCGCCCGCCAGCAGCGGTTCCAGCCATTGCTGTTTTTGCGCTTCGGTGCCGTAGCGCTCGATGGTTTCCATGTTGCCGGTGTCGGGTGCCGAGCAATTGAACACCTCTGGCGCCCACATCACCCTTCCCATGATTTCGCACAGCGGGGCGTACTCCAGGTTGGACAGGCCTTGGGGCGCGCGTTCGGATCTGGGCAGGAACAGGTTCCACAGTCCCAGCGCGCGCGCCTTCGGCTTCAGCTGTTCGACGACCTGGAGCGGCAGCCAGGGAGTGCCGGCTGCATGGTTGCGTCCAAGTTCCTCCAGGTACTGCGGCTCTGCAGGCGAAATGGATTCGTCGAAGAAGCGCTGCAGCCGCGTGCGCAGGTCGTCGACTTTGGCGCTGTAGGAAAAATCCATCGTCACTCCCATCTGCCGCAAAGTGGAAGTTCCATTATCCGGAACCTGATTCTGATAACTCGCTGGCATCCTAGGTCGCACCATCAGGTCTGGCAAGCCCGACGTTTGCGCTTGTTGCGCGTGTGGAAGTGCAAGTACGATGGTTGGGCGACATTGCACAAGTTCCAATATACGGAACTATAGGGATGGTTTCTGATGCCGAAGCTGCACGTGCTGCTGAAGAAGGAAGAAGTCGATTCCGCGCGCCTTGGGGGCAAGGTCGTGATCGTCCTGGACGTGCTGTTCGCGACCTCCACCATCGTCCACGCGTTTGCGCAGGGAATCGTGTCCCTCTGGCCGGCGCGCGATGCCGCCGAGGCCCACCGCATCGCTGCAAAACTCGACCAGCCGATGCTTGCGGGCGAGTTCCTGGCCGCCCCCCTGCCGGGCTTCGCCCGACCCACGCCGCTGGCATTGGCGGCCTGCGCCCTGCGTGGTGCCACCGTTGTGTACGCGACCACCAATGGCACGGCGGCTCTGGCCAACAGTTCCAATGCAGCCTTCGTCTATGTAGGCGCGCTGTTGAACGGCGCCGCCCTGGTGGCCCGCGTCAGCCACCTGCACCCGGACGCGCCGGTACTGATCGTGTGTTCCGGATCGGTGGAGCGCTTCAACCTTGAGGATTTCTACGGCGCCGGCCACCTGGTCGCCCACTTCGAGCGCAGCGGCAACTACGAGTTCACCGATGCGGCGCAAGCGGCGTTGCTGCTCTACCGCGGTTGCGACGCGCGTGCCGCACTCGGCGCATCCAGGGTGGGGAAGATGATGCTGGCGCAGGGTCTGCAGCATGAAGTCGATTACGCCGCCCGGCTCGACGTGCTGGAGGTGGTGCCGGAACTGCGCGACGGCTGCGTGCGGCTGGCGGCATGACCACTTTCGTCTTTCTGCAGTCACCCATGCAATCCCGTTCGCTCCTTCCCGTTCGTCCAATCCCGTTTGCACCTGCCACAGGAACTGCACATGTCAGTCAGTCATGAAATCCGCGACGGCGTCGCCATCCTCACGTTGCAGAACCCACCGGTGAATGGACTGGGCCTGGCGACGCGCCGCGGCCTGGTCGAAGCACTGGCGCATGCGCTTGCAGATGCCTCGGTAAAAGCCATCGTGGTCACCGGCGGTGCGCGTGCGTTTTCCGGCGGCGCCGACATTCGCGAATTCAACCGGCCCGAATCCGGCATGGAGCCCACCCTTCCCACCGTGATTGCCGCATTCGAGAACAGCAGCAAGCCGGTGGTCGCCGCGATCGAGGGGCTGGCGCTGGGCGGTGGCCTGGAACTGGCGCTGGGCATGCATCACCGCGTTGCCGGTAGCCGCGCGCAGATCGGGCTGCCGGAAGTGAAACTCGGCCTGCTGCCGGGTGCCGGCGGCACCCAGCGTCTGCCGCGCGCGGTCGGGCTGGAGACGGCGGTGAACATGATCATCTCCGGAGCACCCATCGCCGCAGCAAAGCTGGCAGGAACGCGGTTGTTCGATCGCGTGGTCGACGCCGAAGTCGTGGAGGCTGCCATCGCGGTGGCGAGGGAAGCCGCGGCGTCCGGTGAGCTGCCCAAGGTGCGCGACTGGACGGTCGAGCACCCCGACGCGGCCGCATTCCTTGCATCGGCGCGCACGTCGGTCGCGGCGGCATCGGCCCACTATCCGGCGCCGCTCAGATGCCTGGATGCAATCGAGGCTGCGGTGAACCTGCCCTTCGACCAGGGCATCGAGACCGAACGGGCGGCCTTCGCCGATCTGATCCAGACCCCCGAGTCGAAGGCACTGCGTCATGCATTCTTCTCCGAGCGTGCAGCGGGCAAGATTGCCGATGTCGGTGCGGATGTGGCGGTGCGCGAGGTCAAGCAGGTCGGCGTGGTCGGCGCCGGCACCATGGGCGCGGGCATCAGCATGAACTTCCTCAACGCCGGGATTCCGGTGACCTTGCTGGAAACCAGCCAGGACGCGCTGGATCGCGGCCTGGCCACCATCCGCAGGAACTACGAGGGCAGCGCGAAGAAGGGCAAGCTGACGGCCGAGCAGGTGGAGCAGCGCATGGGCCTGCTGACGCCGACGCTCGAGTATGCAGACCTGAAGCACGCCGACCTGATCGTCGAGGCGGTGTTCGAGGAATACAGCGTCAAGGAATCTGTGTTCAGCCAGCTCGATGCGGTTGCCAGGCCAGGCGCCATCCTGGCCAGCAATACCTCCACCCTGGATGTGGATCGCATCGCCGCGTTCACCGGGCGTCCGCAGGACGTGCTGGGCATGCATTTCTTCAGCCCGGCCAACGTGATGAAACTGCTGGAAGTGGTGCGCGGCAAGGCCACGGCAAAGGACGTGCTGGCGACCGTGATGGCGCTGTCGAAGAAGATCGGCAAGACCGCCGTGGTGTCCGGCGTGTGCGATGGCTTCATCGGCAACCGCATGATCGAGCAGTACAGCAGGCAGGCAGGCTTCCTGCTCGACGAAGGCGCGCTGCCGCAGCAGATCGACCAGGCCATGGAAGCATTCGGCTTCGCCATGGGCCCGTTCCGCATGGGCGACCTGGCCGGCAACGACATCGGTTGGGCGATCCGCAAGCGGCGATACGTGGAAAAGCCGCACATGACCTATTCGAAGACCGCCGACCTGCTCTGCGAACTGGGCCGCTACGGCCAGAAGACCGGCGCGGGCTGGTACGACTACAGGCCTGGTGATCGCACCGCGCATCCATCGCAGTTGGTCAACGAGTTGATCGAAAGGCATTCCACCGATATCGGCCAGGTGCGCCGTGCGATCAGCGACGAGGAAATTGTCGAGCGGCTGGTCTACGCACTGGTGAACGAAGGCGCGCAGCTCCTGGAAGAGGGCATCGCATCCAAGGCCTCGGACATCGACATCGTCTACCTGGCCGGGTACGGCTTCCCGGCCTGGCGTGGCGGCCCCATGTTTTACGCCGATACAGTCGGCCTGGACAAAGTGGTGGCCGCGATGCGCCGCTATGGCAAAGGCCATGAGGGCGCGGCGTGGGAACCGGCACCGCTGCTGCTGCAACTGGCAGAGGCCGGCAGGACATTCAACCCATGACGGCGCCGCCGCAACGCAGCCGAATGGACCGACTGCCCTCGTTGTCGACAGCGACATCACGACGACCCGACGCGCAAAGCTGACAGCCAAGCGTCTGTTTAATTCATCGACCCGCTGAACCCCAAACCCGGAGCCCGCATGGATCTCGATTTCAACCAGGAAGAACAGGCGTTCCGCGACGAGGTCCGGCAGTTCCTCGCCCGTGAACTGCCTGCCGACATCCGCGAGCGCATGAGCCGCGACGATGCCAGCCAGATCAAGCAGGACATCGTGCGCTGGCAGAAGATCCTGCACGCCAAGGGCTGGGGTGCCCCGGGATGGCCACTGGAGTTCGGCGGCACCGGCTGGAGCAAGACCCGCCAGTACCTCTTCGAGAACGAATGCGCGATGGCCGACGCGCCTGCGCAACTGGCCTTCGGCATCAAGATGGTCGCGCCGGTGATCATGCGTTACGGCAGCGCCGAACAGCAGCAGCGATTCCTGCCGCGCATCCTGGCGGCCGAGGACTGGTGGTGCCAGGGCTATTCGGAAACCGGCTCGGGTTCGGACCTGGCCTCGCTGAAGATGAAAGCCGTGCGCGACGGGGACGAATACGTGCTCAGTGGCCACAAGGTCTGGAACACCCTGGGCCAGTTCGCCGACTGGATCTTCTGCCTGGTGCGCACCGACCCGGAAGCCAAGCCGCAGAAGGGCATTTCCTTCCTGCTGGTGGACATGAAGTCGCCGGGCATCAGCGTGCGGCCGACGCGGTTGCTCGACGGCACCTTCGAAGTCAACGAGATCCGTTTCGATGAGGTGCGTGTGCCCGTCGCCAATCGCATCGGTGAGGAAAACCAGGGCTGGACCTATGCCAAGTTCCTGCTCGGCCACGAACGCACCAACATCGCCGGCATCGGTGCATCCAGGCGCGAGCTGCTTCGGCTCAAGCAGGATGCCGCCGCGGTGCTCAAGGAGGGCCGCAGCCTGCTGCAGGATCCGGTGTTCGGCAACAAGGTCGCGCAGGTGGAAATCGAGTTGACCGCCCTGGAGATCACCAACATGCGGGTGATCTTCGCCGAAGCGGCCAAGCAGGCGCCAGGACCGGAAGCCTCGATGCTGAAGATCCGCGGCACCGAGATCGCCCAGCGCATCTCCGAACTTCAGGTGGAACTGCTGGGCGCCGATGCGCTGCGCTTCGAGCATGGCCATGATGCCTCGCGCGCCACGGCGGCCTATCTCAACCTGCGCAAGCTCAGCATCTTCGGCGGATCCAACGAGATCCAGCGCAACATCATCGCCCACATGATCCTCGGGCTTTAGTCACACGCATCAGGAGCTGGTCATGGACTTTGCCTTCAATGAAGAACAGCAGATGCTGCTGGACACCACGCGCCGCTTCATCGCCGGGCGCTACAGCTTCGAACAGCGCAACCAGGTGCTGGGCTCGGCGGACGGATGGTCGCGCGAGGTGTGGGCGCAACTGGCCGACCTGGGCTTGCTGGCCATCAACATCCCTGAAGAACAGGGCGGCATCGGTGCCGGGCCGCTGGGAACCATGCTGGTCGGCAATGCCATCGGTGAAGGCCTGCTGCTGGAGCCATTCTGGTCCAGCGCAGTGGTCGCCACGCACGCCATCGTGACGCTGGCTTCGGCGGCACAGCGCGCTGCACTGCTGCCGGCATTGGCCAGTGGCGAGTCGATCGCGGTGCTGGCACACGACGAGGCGGGTACCCGCTTTGACGCAATGAACGTGCAAGCCAGCGCCGTCGCCAGCGGAGACAGTTGGGTGCTGAGTGGCCGCAAGTCGGCGGTCTACCATGCGCCTGCAGCCAACCTTATCCTGGTGTCCGCGATAGTGGATGGCGAGCTCGCCGTGTTCGCAGTCCCGGCGGACACCGCGGGAATCCAGTTGCAGGCGTTCACCACCGTGGACGGGCAAGCTGCGGCGAACGTGGTGTTCGACAAGGTGATCCTGGGTGCCGACGCGCGGCTCGGTGGTGATGCACATGACACATTGCCGGCGGTGCTCGACTACGGACTGGCGGCGCTGTGTGCAGAAGCGTTCGGCGCCATGGACCGCATCCTCGCCGCCACCATCGCCTACAGCTGTGCACGGGTGCAGTTTGGCGCGCCGATCGGCAGCTTCCAGGCTCTGCAGCACCGCATGGCCGACATGTTCATGCACCTGGAGCAGGCCCGCTCCATGTCCTACCTGGCCGCATCGCAGTGCCTCAATCCCGATGCGCAGGCACGTGGCCGGGCGCTGTCCGCGGCCAAGGTGCTGATGGGCCAGGCTGCGCGTTTTATCGGCCAGCAGTCGGTGCAGTTGCACGGCGGCATGGGCATGACCGACGAGCTGGATGTCAGCCATTATTTCAAGCGCCTGCTGGCGTTTGAATTGCGTTGTGGCAGCAGCGACCAGCATCTGGAAAATTACCGCTCCGGACTGCGTGCCGCCTGACTGGAAAGCCGTTGCGCAGGCCTTCGATGACGCCCGCTTTCGCGCAGTTGGTCTATCCTCGGTGCCTGGTGCAGGAGCAGGTCCATGAGCGAGCGCAAGGTTCCGGGAGTCGACGATTACCAGGGTCCCGCCGGTGGCTGGGGTTCGCTCGCTGCGGTGGCGCGCGTGCTGAAGGGGCAGATGGCGGTGGGTCGCGAGACCGCGGCGCTGCGACGGGTCAACCAGCCGGCAGGCTTCGATTGCCCGGGCTGTGCCTGGCCTGATCCCAGGCACACCTCATCCTTCGAGTTCTGCGAGAACGGCGCCAAGGCGGTGTCGTGGGAAGCCACCGGCAAGCGCGCCACGCCCGGGTTCTTCGCCGCCCACACCTTGTCCGAATTGTGGGAGTGGAGCGACCACGCGCTGGAGGGCGAAGGCCGGCTCACCCATCCGATGGCCTATGACCCGGCCAGCGACCGCTACCTGCCTACCAGCTGGGAAGACGCCTTTCAAGCCATTGGCGCCGGACTGCGCGCGCTGCCGCATCCGGACATGGCCGAGTTCTACACCTCGGGCCGCACCTCCAACGAGGCCGCGTTCCTGTACCAGCTGATGGTGCGCGAATACGGCACCAACAATTTCCCGGACTGCTCCAACATGTGCCACGAGGCCACCAGCGTCGGGCTGCCCGATTCGATCGGCGTCGGCAAGGGCACGGTGACGCTGGAGGATTTCGAACACTGCGACGCGCTTTTCAGCTTCGGCCACAATCCGGGCACCAACCATCCGCGCATGCTGGGTACGCTGCGCGAGATATCGAAACGCGGCGTGCCGATCATCGCGGTCAATCCGCTGCGCGAACGCGGGCTGGAGCGCTTCACCTCGCCGCAGGATCCCGGCGAAATGCTCGCCAATCGCTCCACGCCGATCGCGCAGACTTATTACCAGGTCAAGATCGGCGGCGACGTGGCCCTGCTCAAGGGCATGATGAAGTGGCTGCTGGAAGCCGACGCCGCCGATCTGGCTGCGGGCGGCAAGGGCGTGCTGGACCACGCCTTCATCGCCGGACATACCACCGGCATCGAGGCCTTGCGAGCGGACCTCGCGGCCACGCGCTGGGACGACATCATCGAAGTGTCCGGCCTGGCACGCAGCGAAATCGAGGCGGCCGCGCAGGTCTATGCCCGGGCCGAACGCGTGATCCTCTGCTACGGCATGGGCATGACCCAGCATCGCTTCGGCACGCGCAACGTGCAGCAGATGGCCAACCTGATGCTGCTGCGCGGGAACATCGGCCGCCCCGGCGCCGGCATCGCGCCGATCCGCGGTCACTCCAACGTGCAGGGCGACCGCACCGTCGGCATCACCGAGAAGCCGACCCAGGCGCTGGTCGATGCGATCCAGCGCACCTACGGCTTCGAGTTTCCGCTGACCCACGGCCACGATGCGGTGGAGGCGGTGCGCGCCATCCGCGATGGCCGTTCCAAGGCGCTGGTCTGCCTGGGCGGCAACCTGGCGGTGGCGATCTCCGACCCGGAAACCACGTTCCCGGCGATGCGCAAGCTCGACCTGGTCGTGCACATCGCCACCAAGCTCAATCGCTCGCATCTGATTCCGGCGAAGCAGGCCTTCCTGCTGCCGTGCCTCGGCCGCACTGAACTGGACCTGCAAAATGGTGTGGTGCAATCGGTGACGGTGGAAGACTCGATGTCGATGGTGCACGCCTCGCAGGGCGGGCTGAAGCCTGCTTCCGAACATCTGCTGTCCGAGCCCGCCATCGTCGCCGGCATCGCGCGCGCCACGCTGCCCCGGACGAAAGTGGACTGGCAGGGCCTGGTCGCCGACTACGGCCGCATTCGCGACGACATCGAGTCGGTGTTCCCGATCTTCCAGGACTACAACCGGCGCGTGCGCGAGCCCGGCGGCTTCCGCCTGCCGGTCGGTGCCTCGGTGCGCGACTGGGGTGGCCCCGGCAAGAAAGCGAAATTCCTGGTCTCGCCTGGCCTCAACGAGGACCTGCGCAACAATGAGGCCGGCGTGCTGACCATGACCACGATCCGCTCCCACGACCAGTACAACACCACGATCTATGGTTTCAGCGACCGCTACCGTGGCATCAACGGGCGGCGTGACGTGGTTTTCATGAATGCCGTGGACATGGAGGAAAGACAGCTGAAGCATGGCGACCGCATCGACGTGGAGGCGTGCGGGTCGGCCAATGAAGCGGGCAGGGCATCGCGCAGCGTGCGTGGCTTCATCGCGGTGCAGTACGACATCCCGCGCGGCTCGACTGCCATGTACTACCCCGAAGGCAATTGCCTGGTGGCGCTGGACAGCCACGACCCCCAATCGGGCACGCCCGCCTACAAGTCGATCCCGGTCCGCATCGTCGCGGCCCGCGATGCGGAAGTGCATGGTGGCTGACCCGGTCGCCGGCGTCGCACGCCGTGCCGTGGTGCAGGTGCGCGCCGGTGTCGTCGAGCCCAAGCAGGACCTGTTGGCAGAGGAAGTGCCGGTGGCCGTGCACTACGACAGCGTGCCGTTCGCGGTGATGATGGCTTCGCCGGGAGACCTGGTGGATTTCGCGCATGGGTTTTCGCTGACCGAGCGTGGCATCGCTTGCGGCGGCATCGTGGAAGTCGACGTGCGCGATGTGCTGGAAGGCATCGTGCTGGACATCCGAACGACCCATCCCGCTTCGGCCATGGTGTCTTCGGACCAGGCCCGGCTGATGCCCGGCCGCAGTGGTTGCGGCATCTGTGGCAGCCGCCTGCTGGAGGAGGTGGTCAGGCAACCGGCCGCGGTCGGCGAAGGCGTCGTGCTGGCAGCGCAGGCACTGGAAGTCGCGTTGGCTGCTTTGCAGGACCGGCAACCCTTGAATGCCGCCACCGGCGCGATCCATGCGGCGGCCTGGTGCAACGTTGATGGCACGTTAGTTGAGGTGCGCGAGGACGTGGGCCGCCACAACGCGCTGGACAAGCTGATCGGCGCGATGTTGCGCGCAGGCATCGATTCGGCCACGGGTTTCGCACTGGTGACCAGCCGTGCGAGCTACGAGATGGTCACCAAGGCCGCGATTGCCGGTATCCCGCTGCTGGCCGCGATTTCCGCGCCGACGGCTTTGGCGGTCGACCTGGCCCAGTCTTGCGGGCTGACCCTGGCCGGCTTTGTCCGTCCCGGAAGGCATGTGGTGTACAGCCATCCGTGGCGGCTGCGAGTTCGGCCGCGGCAAGCAGGGGAGCATGCTTCTTGAGACCTGTCCGAGAACAAGTTTGCCTGTGTGCCGGCTTCGCGCTTTGCCCCCTTTGGCAAAGGGGGCTACGGGGGATTTGGTCTTGATCTTGCTTAGGGAGCAAGAGCAAATCCCCCTCAGTCCCCCTTTTTCAAAGGGGGAAGTCTGCTCGGGCGCTGGCGCCCCACCGCTTGCAGGTCCGCACGTTCCTGCGGTGTGTTGATGTTGCGCAGCGATTGGTCCGCGGGCGGGGCAAGCAGCAGCGTGGCGACCTGGGCCAGGGCATTGCGCAGGCCATGGCGGCCGCTGCCTGACTCCCGCGCCAGCGCCTGCAAGGCTGCGGGTTCCCATACCGCGCACAGCGGCTCGGGCTGGCCATCCTGTTCGCCGAGATAGGCAATGGCCGCGTGCCGGCCGTCACGCGCATGTACCAGCGCGGCCAGGGTCGACGGCTGCAGGAGCGGCAGGTCGCAGGCCACCACCAGCCAGGCAGCTTCGGGACGCGCTGCGTGCGCCGCAAGCAGGCCCGCCGCCGCTCCAATGCCGTCCACTGCATCAACAAGTGCGGGTAGCGCGTTGCGCACGGGTTCTTCGCGCTGGTCGGCACGCAGGGACACGAAGCACTCCTGCACGCTGGGCATGAGCCGCTGCCAGGTCGCCAGCACCTGCGGCCCGTCACCGTAAGCGATGAGCGCCTTGTCCTCGCCCATCCGCGTGCTGTGGCCGCCGGTCAGGACCAGGCCGTGCAGTACCGGCAACGGCTGGGCCATCACGCTCAGCCCTGTTCGCGAACGATCTCGAGCACCTGCGGTCCATAACGCTCGAGCTTGGTGCCGCCGATGCCGCCGACCCGTCCCAGGTCGTCCAGGCTTTCGGGCCTCTGTTCGGCGATGTTGCGCAGGGTACTGTCGTGGAAGATCACGTAGGCCGGCACGTTCTGCTCGCGCGCCAGTTGCGCGCGCAGGTCGCGCAAGGCGCCGAACAGGGAAAGATCCTGCGGCTGCACCGACACGCCGGTGCGCGGGCCGCGGTCGCGTTCGCGCGCCTTCTTGCCGGCAACTTCCTTGCGCAGGACCACGTTCTGGCGGCCGGTGAGCACGGCGCGGCTGGCATCGGTCAGGCGCAGTCCGCCGAACGCCTCGGTGTCCACTTCCAGCAGGCCGGTGGCCACCAGCTGGCGGAACACGCCGCGCCACGACTTGGCGTCCAGGTCCTTGCCGATGCCGTAGGTGCTGAGCTTGTCGTGGCCGAACTGCTGGATGCGCTCGTTCTCGCTGCCGCGCAACACGTCGATGAGGTGCACGGCCCCGAAACGCTGGCCGGTGCGATAGACGCAGCTCAACGCCTTCTGCGCAGCCAGGGTCGCGTCCCAGCTGGCGGCCGGCTGCAGGCAGTTGTCGCAATTTCCGCAGGCATTCGGGTAGGTTTCACCGAAGCCCGCGAGCAGCACCTGGCGGCGGCACTGCATCGATTCGCAATAACCCAGCAGCTGGTCCAGTTTACGGCGTTCCAGTTGCTTGCGTTCCTCGCCGGCCTCGGACTGCTCGATCATCTGCTTCAACAGCACCATGTCGCCCAGGCCGTAGCAGAGCCAGGCCTCGGCCGGCTCGCCATCGCGGCCGGCGCGGCCGGTTTCCTGGTAATAGCCTTCCAGCGACTTGGGCAGGTCCGTGTGCGCGACGAAACGCACGTCGGGCTTGTCTATGCCCATGCCGAAGGCAATGGTGGCCACCATGACCACCCCGTCCTCGCGCAGGAAGCGGCGCTGGTTGCCGGCGCGCACTTCGGCATCCAGGCCCGCGTGGTAAGGCAGCGCCTTGAAGCCGAGCCCGGCCAGCGTCGCCGCGGTTTCGTCGACCTTGCGCCGCGACAGGCAATAGACGATGCCGGCCTCGTCGCGGTGGGTGGCCAGGAAATCCAGCAGCTGCCGCTTGCCGTTGTCCTTCTGGGCCACGTTGTAGCGGATATTGGGCCGGTCGAAGGAGCTGACGAACCATTCGGCATCCTCCAGCTGCAGCCGCTCGGCGATCTCGCGCTGGGTCGGTGGATCGGCGGTGGCGGTCAGGGCGATGCGCGGCACTTCGGGCCAGCGTTCGTGCAGCACGGTGAGCTCGCGATACTCGCGCCGGAAGTCGTGGCCCCACTGCGAAACGCAATGCGCTTCATCGATGGCGAACAGCGCGATCGATGAACGATCCAGCAGCGACAGGAAACGCGGCGTCAGCAGGCGCTCCGGCGCCACGTACAGCAGGTCCAGCTCGCCGGCCAGCAGCGCGCGCTCCACCCGGCCCGCGGCTTCGGCATCCAGGGTGGAATTCAGGAACTCGGCGCGCACGCCGACCTGGCGCAGCGCCTCGACCTGGTCCTGCATGAGCGCGATCAATGGTGAGATCACCAGGCCCACGCCTTCGCGCAGCAAGGCCGGCACCTGATAGCACAGCGACTTGCCGCCGCCGGTGGGCATCAGCACCAGCGCGTCGCCGCCGCCAATGATGTGTTCGATGATGGCCCGCTGCGGCCCACGAAAATCGGCATGGCCGAAGATTCGCTGCAGCAGGTCCTGGGGTGATTCAGTCATGCAATCAGGGTACCAGCGCGGTCAAGTGCAGGACCAAGGAAAACGCCCGGACAGGCCGGGCGTTTTCCTGAATCAAGGCGGTGGAAACCTTACTGCAGCAACGAGCGCAGCATCCAGGCGTATTTCTCGTGGGTCTGCAGGCGCTGGGTCAGCAGGTCCTCGGTGGGGGCGTCGTCGGCCTCGTCGGCGATTTCAAGGGCCGCGCGCGCGGTGCGGCACACCGCCTCGTTGCCGACCACCAGCTGGCGGACCATCTCGTGCCAGTCGGCGCTGTTGGTCAGGCCCGGCTCTTCGGGAATCGAGGACAGGGCAATGAATTCGCGATAGGAGCCAGGCGCGTTGAAGCCCAGGGCGCGGATGCGTTCGGCGATCTCATCCAGCGCGTTCCACTGCTCGGTGTACTGGGCCTCGAACATGTTGTGCAGGGCGTTGAACATGGAGCCGGTGACATTCCAATGGAAGTTGTGGGTCTTCAGGTACAGGGTGTAGCTGTCGGCCAGGAAACGCGACAGGCCATCGGCGATCTTCTTGCGATCGCCCGCATCGATCCCGATATCGATATTGGGTGCGGTCGGCGCGGCTGAAGCCAGCCTGGCCTCGGCGGCAGTGGATGGCTTGGCCGAAGTGCCCTTAGGCGAGGTCTTGCTCCCGGTCTTGCTCTTTGCTTGCTTGCTGGCCATCTGGCCACTCCTTGAGGTGGGATAGGCGACAATGATCAAGGTAACGCATGTCGTGTAATCAAAAGATTCACTGCCACTGATCGATGGGTACTGCAGCAATCGAAAACAAGGACCTCGCCGCCGCGCGCCGTGCCATCGACGGAGCGCTGACGCGCGACCGTGGGCGTCTGCATAGGCTGTGGTCGCGCTGGCAGGGCAAGCCGGCCGATGCCGCGACCCGCGCTGCTTTCGAGCTGGCGCTGGCCCAATCCAGCGCCAGGGTCACTGCCCGCGCTGCTTCGGCGCCCAGGGTGACCCTGGATGATTCGCTGCCGATCGCGCGCGAAGCCGAAAAGATCGTCGAGCTGATCCGCGCCCATCCGGTGGTGGTGATCGCAGGCGAGACCGGTTCTGGCAAGACCACCCAGCTGCCCAAGCTGTGCCTGGCTGCCGGCCGTGGCGTCGCCGGCATGATCGGCTGCACCCAGCCGCGGCGGATCGCGGCGCGCGCGGTCGCCCGGCGCGTGGCCGAGGAGTTGGGCACGCAGATCGGAAGCGGGCCGGCAGGCGGCGCGGTCGGCTTCCAGGTCCGCTTCAATGACCAGGTCGGCGACGATACCCGCATCAAGTTCATGACCGACGGTATCCTGCTGGCCGAGATCGCTTCGGACCGGTGGCTGTCGGCCTACGACACCATCATCGTCGACGAGGCCCACGAACGCAGCCTCAACATCGACTTCCTGCTCGGCTTCCTGAAGCAGCTGCTGCGCAAGCGGCGCGACCTCAAGGTGATCGTCACTTCGGCCACCATCGACACCGGCCGTTTCTCGCGCCACTTCGACGACGCGCCGGTCATCGACGTGGAAGGGCGCACCTTCCCGGTCGAGGTGCGCTACCGCCCGCTGGAAGGCGAGGGCGATGCGGAAGGCGAAGGACGGCAGGGTGATCGCACGGTCAACGACGCCATCGTGGCCGCCATCGACGAGATCACCCGCCAGGACCCGCGTGGCGACGTGCTGATGTTCCTGCCGGGCGAACGCGAGATCCGCGATGCGCACCAGGCGCTGGAGCGCCGCAAGTACCGCGACACCGAAGTGACGCCGCTGTACGCGCGCCTGTCCGCGCGTGACCAGGACAAGGTGTTCAACCCGGGCATCAGGCGCCGGCTGGTGCTGGCGACCAATGTCGCCGAGACCTCGCTGACCGTGCCGCGCATCAAGTACGTGGTCGACCCGGGCTATGCGCGCGTCAAGCGCTACAGCCCGCGGCAGAAGCTCGACCGCCTGCATATCGAACCGGTGTCGCAGGCCAGTGCCAACCAGCGCAAGGGTCGTTGCGGGCGTATTTCCGATGGCATCTGCTACCGCCTGTACGCCGAAGCCGACTTCGAATCGCGGCCGGAGTTCACCGATCCCGAAATCCGCCGCAGCAGCCTGTCCGGGGTGATCCTGCGCATGCTGGCGCTGGGCCTGGGCCGCATCGAGGACTTCCCGTTCCTGGAGCCGCCGGACGAACGCGCGATCGCCGACGGCTGGCAGCAGCTGGTGGAACTGGGTGCGGTGGGCGGTTCGGAACGTGGCAGCGACCGGACCCTCACCACCATCGGCAAGCAGATGTCGCGCCTGCCGGTCGACGTCAAGCTGGCGCGCATGCTGGTGGCCGCGCAGGGCAATGGCTCGTTGCGGGAGATGATCGTGATCGCCTCGTTCCTGGGCATCCAGGACCCGCGCGAACGCCCGCCCGAGGCACGCGAGGCCGCGGACAATGCACACGCAAAGTTCGCCGACCCCAAATCCGAATTCATCGGCATCCTCAAGCTGTGGCAGGGTTATCGCGAGGCCCATGAGGAGCTGACGCAGTCGAAGCTGCGTGACTGGTGCGAGCGCCATTTCCTCGGTTTCCTGCGCATGCGCGAATGGCGCGAGCTGCATCGGCAGCTGCTGCTGATGTGCAACGAGCTGGGCTGGGAGCTTGATGAGGTTTCCGCCACGGCAAAGCCAGATGAAGCGCTCCCCCCTTTGAAAAAGGAGGGCAGGGGGGATTCGCTCTCCGCGCGGAAAGCAAATCCCCCTCGATCCCCCTTGTCCAAAGGGGGAAGACAAGCAGGCGAAGCTGATCGCCTGACCGCGGAGATGCCGCATTCCGCATACGTCTCCCTGCACCGCGCGCTGCTCGCCGGCCTGCCGACCCAGGTCGGCCACAAGACCGAGAAGGGCGATTTCCTGGCCCCGCGCCAACGCCGCTACCACCTGTTTCCCGGCTCCACGTTGGCGAAAAAGCCGCCGGCGTGGGTGCTCAGTGCGACGTTGCTGGACACCGCGCGCGTCTGGGGCATGACCAACGCCGCCATCGAGCCGGACTGGGTGATTGCCGAATTGCCACACCTGCTGGCGCGCAAGCATTTCGATGCGCACTGGTCGCGCGCGCAGGGCCATGTGCTGGCCTCCGAGCAGATCAGCCTGTTCGGACTGGTGCTGGCGCCGAAGAAACCGGTGCATTACGGCCGCATCGCGCCAGTGGAAGCGCATGACCTCTTCGTGCGCCAGGGCCTGGTGACCGGCGAAATCAACACCCGCGCCAGTTTTGTTGCCGACAACCTCAAGGTGCTGGAGCAGGCACACGAGGAAGAAGCCAAGCTGCGGCGCGCCGGCATCGTTGCCGACGAGGACTGGCAGGCGCGCTGGTACCTGGACCGCATTCCGTCGGAACTGCATTCGGCGGCCGGGCTGGACGCCTGGTACAAAAAGCTGGCGCCGGAAGCGCGGCGGGCGCTGCACTGGTCGCTGGTCGACCTGTTGCCAGGCGAGGGCAGCGAGGAAGACCGCTTCCCGAAGTATTTCCCGCTTGGCGATGCGCGCCTGCCGCTGCACTACAGGTTCGAGCCGGGCGCAGTCGACGACGGGGTGACCCTGGAGGTGCCGCTGCACCTGCTCAACGCGCTGGATGCCGCGCGCCTGTCGTGGCTGGCGCCTGGCTTCATCGGCGAGAAGGCTGCCGAACTGATCCGCAGCCTGCCCAAGGCGATGCGCCGCAACTACGTGCCGGCGCCGGATTACGGGCGCGCGTTCGCCGAGGCGTTCCCGCAGCCCGGCGCCGATGACATCCGCGGCGAACTGGGGCGGTTCCTGTCGCGTGCCACCGGCGTGCCGGTGGCGGCGCTGGATTTCGACGAGGCCGCGCTGGAGCCGCACCTGCGCATGAACCTGCGCCTGCGCGCTGACGATGGCCAGGTGCTGGCCGAATCACGCGAACTGGAAGCATTGCGCGCCGGCTTCGGCGATCGCGCCGGCCATGCCTTCGCCGCGCGCGCCGGGCGCGAGATGGCGGCCCGGGGCTTGCGCGAGTTCCCCGCCAATGCGATTCCGCTGCAAGTGCCTGGCGAAGCCGGCGTGCCTGCCTATCCCGCATTGGTGGACGAAGGCGAAAGCGTGGCGTTGCGGGTGTTCGCCGACCGCAGCGAAGCCGATGCTGCACATCCGCAGGGCGTGCGCCGTTTGCTGGACATCGCCCTGGCCGACAAGGCCAAGCAGGCGCGCAAGCAGCTGCCAGTGTCACCCAAGACCGGGCTGCTGTACGCGGCGATCGAATCGCAGGAGCGCCTGCGCGGCGACCTGGTCGAGGCCGCGCTCAATGCCGTGCTCGCCGAGGGCCTGGGCGACATCCGCGACCGCGCGGCTTTCGAGCGCCGCAGCGAGGAGGCATCACGCAAGCTGTTTCCCGAAGCAATGGAGCGGTTGAAGCTGGCCGAAGCCATCCTCTCGGCCGTGGCCGAACTCAAGCCGCAGCTGGAATCAAAGCTGATGGGCTGGGCCGGCGGCAATCTCGATGACCTGCGCCGGCAGCTCGCCGCGCTGGTCCATGCCGGTTTCCTGCGCGATACGCCGGCCGACGCACTGGCGCAGTTCCCGCGCTATCTGAAGGCGATGCGCCTGCGTGCCGAACGCGCGCTGCGCGACCCCACCCGCGACCAGGCACGAATGCTGGAGTTGAGGCCCTTCATTGACGCGCTGGAGCAGACATCACCCGGCGGCAGCGCGAATGCGGCCGCGTGGCAGGCCCTGCGTTGGGACCTCGAGGAATTGCGGGTGTCGCTCTTCGCGCAGGAACTGGGCGCGCGCGCCGGCATTTCGCAGAAGAAACTCGCCCAGCGCCTGGCAGCATTGCGCAGCTAACGGGTGCAGCCGGCGTCATTGCCCCTGGCCCGCCGCAAAGGGCGGGCGACTGCAGTGCAGGCCGCTGGAAAACACGGCGGACTGGCCGCCGTGTTCTCGCGCCTGCCAACGGTTATTTGATGCGACGGACCTTGGCGGCCGTGTTGTAACCATCGATCCGCATGAACCAGTTGTTGAACATGCCCGGCTTGATGGTGACCTTGGCGTCGGTCCGCTTGACCCCGGCCAGCGAGGCCGGTTCGATCTGTTCCCAGACCTGGCCATTGGCGAGCGTGTACTTGCGGCCATTGGCGAACCCCTTGAACTCGCCGACGATGGTGCTGGCGATGGGTTCACTGGTTCCAAAGTCGAAGAACCCGCGGTTCTTCTCGGTCACTTCCTTGCGTCCTTCTTCCTTGGCGGCTTCGGTGGCGACCTCGACCGCCTTCGCGGTTTCCTGGCCGACCTTGTGCTGCAGCCAGTTATTCAGCGCTGCCAGTTCCCGCGCGCTCAACTTGTCCAGGCCAGCGGCCTTGAATTCATCGGCGCTCATCTGCTGTTCCACGTTCGCGGCCTGCGGCGTGGACTGGCTCCATGCCAGCGGGGCAAAAGCCAACATCAGCACGGCGAACGGGATGCGAAGTGATTTCATGGTTGTTCCTCTGGGCGCAAGGCCGCTAGTGTAGACACAACTTCCGGAAAACCACCGCCTTGGACACCTCCCCCACCAGCGCGCTGCGGCCCTGGCTGCAATCCCGTTCAGCCGAGCCCTTGCCTGCCGAACTGCGTTCAGCCCTTGCCGATCCGGCCCTTGCAGCGGCCGTGGCGGTCGGCATGCCGGACCCGGTCAAGGTGCTGGTGGACACCTTGGACATACTCACCGCGCTGTCGGCGGAAGGCGATGTGCTGGCGGCCGCATTGCTGTTCGGCATGCCGGCCTTGCAGCCCGTGCTGAAGCCGTTGCTGGATCGACAGCCCGGCATCGCCGGCCTGCTGGACGGCCAGAACGCCGCGGCGCAGGTCTGGGCCCTGCATGCCGAGCGCGCCG